>Ga0209502_10001361_pt1 | contig 22586 bp, 26 predicted proteins | sample ArcticOcean_MG_C_10_FD_187442 | JGI IMG/M metagenome (GOLD analysis project Ga0209502, IMG submission 187442) | Marine microbial communities from western Arctic Ocean - ArcticOcean_MG_CB11_90 (SPAdes) (version 2) | ecosystem: Environmental > Aquatic > Marine > Oceanic | place: Arctic Ocean... | reverse complement strand
CTTGTTCATCGTCTATTCTTAAATCTACAACTTTTTGAACAAAGCCACTGGTTTTTCCTTTGTGCCATAAAGCTTTACGTGATCTGCTCCAGTAGTGTGCTTCTTTTGTTTCTATAGTTTTTTTTAAAGCTTCTTTGTTCATGTATCCGTGCATTAAAACCTCTCCTGATTTACAGTCAGTTGTTACAACAGGTATCAAATCTTTATTGTCAAATTTTGGTGAAAGAAAATTACCTTCTTCTATTTCAAATATACTTATTCTTTTTTTAAACATGGCCGTAAAATAATGAAAAAAAGACAAAATAGCAATTTGCTTTACTAAAATATGTAATATAAAAATGATTTAAATTTATGAAACTTGTTAAAGACGCAGACAAAAAACAAGCAAATAGCATTGAGGTCACTGACCTTCAAGCTGAAGAAGCTTTTAGGTTAATTTTAAAATGGATAGGTGAAGATCCTGGTCGAGAAGGGCTGTTAGAAACACCTAAAAGAGTGACAAAAGCCTTTAGAGAATATTTTAGAGGATATAATCAAAATCCTGCAGAAGAACTTAAAAAAACCTTCGGAGATGTCGATGGGTACGATGATATGGTTGTAGAAAAAAATATTTCTTTCGAAAGCCACTGTGAGCACCATATGGCTCCAATAATTGGTGTTGCTCATGTCGCTTATATTCCCAAAAATAAAGTTGTTGGTTTAAGCAAACTCGCAAGAACAGTCGATATTTTTTCAAAAAGACTACAAACACAAGAAAGACTAACAATGCAAATTGCAAAGACTTTAATGGAAGGTCTTGATGCAAAAGGTGTTGCAGTAACAATTGATGCATCACATCAATGTATGACAATGCGGGGTATTAAAAAAGAGAGAGCTACTACAATAACAAATTATTTTTTAGGTAGCTTTAAAGAAGACCTCTCGCATCAAAACAGGTACTTAAGACTAATTAGTAAATAAAATATGATAAATAAATTCAAAGCATTAGTAATTAACAATCAAAATGAAAAATTTACCAGAAATATTGAAGAACTTGATGTCAATACATTAAAAGACGGAAATGTTTTAGTTAAAGTAGATTATTCAAGTTTAAATTACAAAGATGCCATGATACTTAAAGATGGGGGAAGAATTGTTAGAACGTTTCCATTTGTACCGGGTATAGATTTTTCAGGCAGTGTTGTTGAAAGTGAAGACACAAATTTTAAAGCAGGTGATAGAGTTATATTAACGGGATTTAGAGTAGGCGAGGCATTCTTTGGTGGATTCTCACAATATGCAAAAGTAAATTCTAACTTTTTAATCAAAACACCTGCAAACATTACCAACCTTCAAGCAATGATGCTGGGAACGGCAGGGTTTACTGCCCTACTTTGTTCTTTCGCAATAAAGGCTAGAGAAGAATTATTGATGGGAGAAAAAGTTAAAGATGTTTTAGTTACGGGAGCCACAGGTGGAGTAGGCAGCATAGCGGTGATGATACTTTCAAAAATGGGTTATGATGTCCATGCTGTTACTGGAAAAAAAGATAAAAATGATTACTTAAAAAATTTAGGAGCAAAAAATATTATTGATAGAAAAGAATTTGACGGCGAGAGCAAGCTACTTGAAAAAGCTGTTTGGGATGGAGTGGTCGATACTGTTGGTGGTTCAGCGTTAACAAAAATATTTGCTCAAACAAAACCAGGTGGAATAGTTGCAGCATGTGGCAATGCTGGAGGAATTAAAATTAACACTACAGTAATGCCTTTTATTATCAGAGGAGTAAAACTTTGGGGAATAGATTCTTCAGGAGCTTCTCTAAAACGTCGAGAATTTGTTTGGAACCAAGCTCCTAAATTAGTTGATTTTGATAAATTAAAAAGTTTTACCCAAGATCTATCATTCACAGATCTTTTAGAAAACTACCCAAAACTTCTAAAAGGTGAATTTTTTGGAAGAGCAGTAGTAAATCCAAACAAATAGATATAAAATCTTTTATTATGGATTGGGATAAATTAAAGATTTTTCATACCGTTGCAGAAGCTAGCAGTTTTACAAAAGCAGCAACTGTACTAAATTTAAGTCAATCAGCTATTAGTAGACAGATTCAATCTTTAGAACATGAACTTAAAATAAAGCTTTTTGAAAGACATGCTAGAGGTTTAGTTTTAACAGACAATGGAAAATATCTTTTTCAAACCGCTCATGAAGTTATTGCAAAATTAAAAGATGTTGAAGCAACTTTCAGTGACGAGAAAGATAAACTAAAAGGTAAATTGACTGTAACTACTGTTGTAAGTTTTGGTACAACTTGGCTTACCCCGAGAATTAAAGAATTTATGGATATGCATCCTGAAATAGAAGTAGAATTAATATTTGACGATAGAGAACTTGATTTAAGCACACGTCAATCAGATGTAGCCATAAGAATGAGAAGACCTAAACAATTAAATTTAATTCAAAAAAAGTTTGTTGATTTCAATTATCATATTTATGGTTCAAATGAATATTTAGAAAAAAATGGCTATCCAAAAATTTTAAAAGATTTAGACAAACATAAATTTATTACCTACGGTAAAGGAGCTCCATCGCCAGTTTATAATCCTGACTGGGTTTTAAAACTTGGTGCCAAAGAAGGAAAAAAAAGAAAATCAGTGATGAAAGTAAATAGCGTATACGGATTACTATTAGCAGTGCAAAGTGGAGTTGGTCTTGCTGCTTTACCAGATTACATTACTCATAATATTCCTAATTTAACAAAAGTTTTACCTGAAGAACCTGGCAAACCAACTGAAACTCATTTTGTTTATCCTGTATCTTTAAAAAATAATGCAAGATTAATGGCTTTTAGAAATTTCATTTTTAGTAAAGTTAGTGAGTGGAAATTTTAATTAAATGAATGTTGTTACTTTTATAATTCCTTTTATTATTTTAATAACTGTCGTAGTTTTTATTCATGAATACGGTCACTATTATTTTGCAAAAAAATTTGGAGTTGGTGTAACAGATTTTTCCATTGGTTTTGGGAAAGAAATTTTTGGTTTTAATGATAGGTCAGGCACAAGATGGAAATTTTGTTTAATCCCACTTGGCGGTTACGTTAAATTTTTTGGAGATAGAAATGTTTTCAGTCAAGCTGAACAAAAAGAATTATTAGACCAGTATAGCCCAGCAGATCAAAAAAAACTATTCGTTGTTAAGCCTATTTATCAAAGATCTTTAGTTGTAGCAGCAGGTCCTTTTGCAAACTTTTTATTAGCGATAGTAATTTTTACATTTATTTATATGTTTGCAGGAAAAGATTTTACACCGGCTAAAATTGATAAAGTGCAAGAAAATTCACCAGCTGCAATTGTTGGCCTTCAAAAAAATGACGTTATTTATTCTATTAATAATAATAAAGTTAAGAGCATTATGGATATTTCTGCTTATATTAATACATCTACGGCTGAAGAAATAACCTTATCTGTCTTGAGAAATGATAATGAAATTTTTTTTAAAGTTAAACCTATGGTTATTAAGGATAAAGATTCTCTAGGTAACGAAATTAGAAAAAAAGTTTTAGGTATTAAGATTGTTCCGCTTTATGATAAATTTAATAAAGAAAAATTAGGACCAGCAAAAGCTCTTTATTACGCAATCAAAGAAACATGGTTTGTGACCGCAAGCTCGCTAGACTTTATATTTTCCCTGCTTAAAGGAAGTGGCGATACCTCTCAGCTAGGTGGGCCAATAAAAATAGCTAAAATTACAGGTCAAGTTGCTCAATATGGAATTATCGCTTTTTTAAGCATAACCGCCTATATTTCTATAAGTCTAGGTTTAATAAATTTGTTTCCAATTCCTATGTTAGATGGAGGACATTTAATGTTTTATGCCTTTGAAAAAGTATTAGGCAGACCATTAAAACAAAAGACACAAGAAGGTTTTTTTCGAATCGGTCTTTTTTTGTTGTTTTCTTTAATGTTTTTTACAACATTTAATGATCTTAAAGATATTGGCTTATTTTAAGCCATTTTTTATTATAAAAAAACTCAATAAAATCAACGTTAATTAACCATACTATATCTTGTTATTTATTTTGATTATTACACTAAAAAAAGTGTTGATTTATAAGCATAATTGTAGAGATTGAAAATATAATCAATAAAAAAGGCTAAATATATGAACAAAAAACAACTAGTAGCAAAAATCTCAACAACATTAGGCCAAAGTAAAGCCGATGCTGAGAGAACTTTTGATTCAATCACGACTATTATCTTAAATGAGCTAAAAAATGACGAAACTGTGAAAATAGCTGGTTTTGGTACTTACAAAGTAGCAAAAAGAAAAGCCAGAATTGGAAGAAACCCAAGAACAGGGGAATCTATACAAATTTCAGCTTCACAAAAAGTTAAGTTTTTACCAGCTAAAAGTTTAAAAGAAATGTTCAATAAATAGATGTTACTTATTTAGTAGCTCCCATAATACGGGAGCTATTAAAATTTTACATATCTCTAATACCCTCTCAACATTGTTTTTCTAGAATACCTAAATTGACAAATAACCGTTAGTCACAAATCCTCTCTTAAAATAAATTTAAAATCCGTGAACAATAAAAAAAGGAGAGTAAATGAGAAAAGCATTATTATTAACATTAAGTAGTTTCGTAATTTTACTGGCATCATCAAAATTAAGTTTTGGAGAGACAACAATGTCTCAAGAAGGTCAATATATATTCAATTCATTAGGTTTTTATATAGGTGGAGTTTTAGTAGCTTTCATGGCTGCTGGTTTTTGCATGCTGGAGAGTGGTTTAGTAACCACAAAGAGTGTTTCATCGATTGCAGCTAAAAATATAGGAAAATTTGCAATTGGATCAATTGTCTTTTTTTTAGTTGGTTATAACTTAGCATACGATATTCCTGAAGGTGGATTTATAGGATCATTTTCAGTATGGACCGATACATCAAATGTAGAGACTGGTTATTCAGGTTATTCAGATTGGTTTTATCAAACCATGTTTGTCTGTGCTACTGTATCAATTGTATCCGGAGCAGTTGCTGAAAGAATTAAAATTTGGCCATTCTTTTTCTTTGCGGCAATTATGGCTGGATTTATTTATCCAATCTCAATGGGTTGGCAATGGGGCGGCGGCTGGCTATCTGTTGCTGGATTCTCTGATTTTGCTGGTTCTACGTTAGTTCATGCATGTGGTGGTGCCGCTGCATTAGCTGGTGTAATTGTTTTAGGAGCCAGAGAAGGAAGATTTGGCGTTAAAGGTGAAAAGAAATCGATGATTCCATTTGCAGCATCTAGTATTCCTCTAGTAACATTGGGAACTTTTTTACTTTGGTTTGGCTGGTTTGGCTTTAATGGTTTTAGTCAACTTGCAATGGGAACATTTGACGATGTAAACGCAATTGCTAAAATTGCCGTTAATACTCACCTTGCTGGAGCTGCCGGTGTAGTGACAGGAGCAGCACTTACTCGTTTAATTGGCGGTAAAACAGATATCATAATGATGTTAAATGGTGCGCTAGCAGGCTTAGTTGCAATTACTGCAGAACCATTAACACCAACACCAATGACAGCAATGGTTATTGGTTCTATCGGAGCTGTAATAATGTACTACGGGACAAAACTTCTAGAGCATTTAAGATTAGATGATGTTGTAGGTGCTATCCCAGTACACTTATTTGCAGGTATCTTTGGAACATTGGTTGTTCCATTTACAAATACAGATACTTCATTTGGAACACAGTTCTTAGGTGTTGTTTCAGTTTGTACTTTTAGTTTTATGTTTTCATATGCTGTATTCAGAACAATGAAAGAAACTACTGGTCTCAGAATAAGTAAAGCAGCAGAAAAGCTTGGAACTGATAAAGCTGAAATAGGAGTAGCAGCTTACTCAATTAGAGATTAAGTCTCCAAACATAAGCCTACAAGAATAAATTTTTTTGTAGGCTGTGTTAAGTTGCTGCAAAATCACTTATAATCTTAATATGAATATTAAATCATCTCAAGATCTTGTAGATGAAGCAAATAAATCTATAGAAACGCTCACTCCCGTTAAAGTTAAATCATTGGTTGACAAAAATGAGTGCATTTTAATCGATGTTAGGGACATTAGAGAACTTTGGAAAGAAGGAACTTTAAAAAATTCAAAGCATATTCCAAGAGGTATGTTAGAATTTTGGCTTGATCCACAAAGTTCTTATTTTAAAGAAAATAAATTTGATCCAAATAAAAAAATGGTTTTATATTGCGCTCTTGGTATGAGGTCCGCTCTAGCTACAAAATCTCTAATCGATATGGGTTTTAAGAATGTAGCTCATGTGAACGGAGGCTTTGATGCCTTGAAACAAAGCGGTTTAGAAATAGTCAGTAAAAAAAAAAAATAATTACTTTAAGGACTCCGTTAAAGCGTATTCAAGTCTATCTTGCCCCCAAAATACTTTATTATTTACCACAAAAGTAGGGGCGCCAAAAACGCCTTTTTCATAAGCCTCTTGTGTTTTCTTCTTAAGTCCATCTTTAAGATTCTGATTTGAAAGCCTTAAAGAAAAGGTTTTAGGATTTATTTCTAAGTTTTTTAATATCTTATCAATGACTTGCTGATCATTTAAATTAAGACCACTTATCCACATTGCTTCAAAAATTTTATCTATATAATTATTTAACAACCCATCCTCTTCTGCAATTAACACCCCACGCATAAGATTTACTGTTTTAATTGGAAAGTAGGAATTAAATTTAAAGCTAATTTTATATTTTTCACAAATCATTTTACAATCCCTAATCATAAATTTTGCTTTAGCAGGAATAAATGCAGGTGCTGTAATTTTATGCAAATTATGTAGCCCACCAAGCAATATAGGATTTAATTTAAATTTAAAATCTTGCTTAAACTTTAGTGATTTGATTCTTTGATATGAAATAAAAGTGTAAGGACTAACGAAATCGAAGTAAAAATCTATAGGTTTACTCATTGAAATTAATTTTCTTCGCGTAAAATATTCTAACAAACCAATAAATAATAATTCCTAAAGGTCCAGTAAAATAAGCTAATAGAATACAAGGAGCTGAAAGGGCTCTAGGCACCATATGTCTCTCTCCATCTCTTGCAATCCAAGCACCTACAAATAAACTTATAGAAAGAAAATGTATCCAAAAGACCAGACGAAGAGATTCATTTGAATATATTTCATCCAAGCTATCTAAACCTAAGTAGAGTTTAAATCCTTCAAACAAGTTATCTTCTAAAATAATTTGTTGAACCACAAAAATATAAGCAACACCTAACAATAAAGGTGCAATTATGGAATGAGAAAAAAACTTAGTAATATTGTGATTAGGCATTAATATTAATAACAACCAAAAGGGAATGACACCCCAGTTTGTGAATAGGTAAATATTTTCAAAAGTTAATAAGCTATCAAGAGTATTTATCATTAAAAATAATATAGTATATTAGATATATGAATCCCACATCAAATAAGAAAGATTTTGAAGATCTTACCACTAATTTAAAGGATCTAGCCTTTGCTTATCTAGAAAAATATAGCCCTTCAAAACAGCAATTAAAAATTTATCTTTTAAAGAAATACTTAACAAAAATTAAAGGTTCAAAATCTAAAAGGGAAGTCTCAGAAATTATAGATGAAATACTGGAAAATCTTGAAAAAAATAGAATAATTAACGATGAATTGTATTCGGACTCTAAAGCTAGAATGTTTTTAAGGCGAGGTTATTCCTTAAACAAGATAAATCAGTCTCTAAGAAACAAAGGTATCGGAAATGAGTATATCAAAAATAGTATAGATAAAATTAAAGAAGATAAAATAGAACCTGATTTTGTTTCTGCACTTAAATTATGTAAAAGAAGAAGAATTGGTGCGCTTAGACCAGGTACTAATAGAGAGTTATTTTATAAAAAAGATATGGGAATTTTAGCAAGAGGTGGTTTTAGCTTTGAGCTATCTAAAAGAGTTTTGGGTTTACCTCTAGAGGAATTTAATAAATTACTTAGAATTATTTAACTTATCTTTTTTTTCTTGCTCTACAAGAATATCTAGCTTTCTTTTTAAAGAATTTCTAACAATAATAAAAAAAAACCAACCAAATAAGGTTACTGAAATTATAATAATTAAAATAGTCTTAATCATTTAAGTTCTGAGATCTTTTCATTAGTATACTAGGATTAGCATAGTCTTCTTTTCCATAGTAAAATGGGCCACCATCTAATGTTTTTATAATTGCACCTGCATGTTCTGCCACCGCATGCCCTGCAGCGTAATCCCATTCATTAGCTCTTTCTTTAGCTGCGTAAATATCAAATTCACCATTTGCAATTACACAAAACTTATAAGAGCTTGCCATTTTAACTATCGAAGTAACATTAAATTTTTTCAGTTCTTTCATTATATCTTCAGATGGGTGAGCTGAACTAGAGAGAGCAACTATCTCATCTTTAGATGTCTTTTTTGCGCAATTATTTTTAATTTTTTTATTATCTTCAATTAAATAGCTTTCATTTAAGCCATAAGAATAAAAAAGTTGTTTTTTTTTGGGCGCTCCAACTAAACCAATACTCGGAACTTTATTTATAATTAGAGCTGCGTTCAGTGTGTACTCTTCTTTTCCCGCTATATATTCTTTAGTTCCATCAATCGGATCTATGAGCCAAAAAATTTTTTCTTTATTTTTAATTTTTAGGTCTACCGTTTCTTCAGAAACTATAGGTATGTTAGGTGTTAATTCTAAAATTTTACTTGTTATAAGATCATTAACTCTTAAGTCTCCATTACTAACAGGTGAATTATCTTGTTTAATTTCAATCTTTAAACCTTTTGTATATAGGTCTATAGATTCCTGGCCTGCGGTATCAAAAGTTTTAATCAAACCCTCAGCTATATATTTTAATTCATGTTTGTTCATTTTTTATCTTTTCTAGCATTACAATTTCCCCATTTATAACTTGTTTTCCTTGATTTTGAAAATTAACAGTAATTTTATTTCTAATTATGGACTGTACTTGCCCAATACCCCAATCTTTTTGCAAAGGGTTAATGACATAATCACCAGGTGTAAAATCAAAATGGATCATAGAAAATTGTTACTTTATACATTATATATCATTCAATGATTAATTCACTAGGTTTAAATAAAACACCTAAAGAGACAAAAGTTGTTGTAGCCATGTCCGGAGGTGTAGATTCATCTGTAGTTGCGGGTTTAATGAAAGAAGAAGGTTATGATGTAACTGGAATAACTTTAAAGTTATATGATGATAGCAAGACTTCTAAGGATAGTAGACAATGTTGCGCAGGACAGGATATTTTAGACGCCAAAAGAGTTGCGGAACATCTTGGCATAAATCATAAAATATTATTTTATCAAAAAAAATTCAAAGAAGAGGTCATTGACTCATTTATAGACAGTTATGTGGCAGGTGAAACTCCCATACCCTGCATTCAATGTAACCAAACAGTAAAATTTAGAGATTTATTTAGATACGCCAAAGAACTTAATGCAGACGCACTGGTAACAGGTCATTACGTAACAAGACTTCAAAACAACGGCAAAGCAAGCATGTATAGAGCTAAAGATTCTAATAGAGACCAAAGTTATTTCTTATTTAGCACTACTCAGGAGCAATTAAACTATTTAAGATTTCCTCTTGGTGAGATAGAAAAAGAAGAAACGCGAAACATAGCCAACAAACTAAGTCTTAATGTTGCAGACAAGCCAGATAGTCAAGACATTTGTTTTGTACCTAACGGAGATTATAGTTCCGTAATAAAAAAATTTAGACCAGAATCATTTAAAAAAGGTGATATTATAGACGTAAATGGTAAAAAATTAGGTGAGCACGAAGGGATAATTAATTACACAATCGGGCAAAGAAAAGGAATTAAGATATCAAGTACCGAACCTTTGTATGTCGTAAATATAGAGGCCGATAGTAATAAAATAATCGTTGGGTCTAAAGAATCCTTAATCATTCAAAATATAGAATTGAAAAATTTAAATATTTTGGGTTCAGAAAAAGAATTTAGTGAACATGTTTCAATTAAAGTAAGGTCAACAGGAAAACTTCTAAAAGCAAAAGTTAATATTATAAATAATTCTGCTAGTGTAAATATAGTTGAGGGAGAAGCTGGAATCGCACCAGGTCAAGCATGCGTTTTTTATTCCAAAGACGATATTGGTGATAAACTACTGGGGGGTGGTTGGATTTATAAAACTACAAACAAAAATTTATCAACGTAATTAACAGGAAAAAATTCCAGCACGTAATAAGTGATACACAATTATATTTTTATATGATTAAATCTTAATTAATTAAGAGGCAACTCTTAACTGGCCAGTTAAGGAAAAACCGAGAGGTTCAAGCTTAACGGGCAGAAAGGTGGGAAAAGTAGCGCTTTTCATTTTCACCGACTGGCTTGGCGGTAGCGCATAAAACGACGAGCCAAACTTAAGAATTGAGGGGTGTAAAAACCTCCAATTCTTTTGGTTTTTAAACTTTTTTCTTCCAAAAAAAATTAGTAAGTAAATAAAAAAAAATTACTGCGGTAAAATAGTTCCATTCTAAACCATGTTTAAAGTGAATATTTCCGCTCATAATTAAGAGTGGAATGCTTACAGCCCCAATTAATACTAGCAAGGAAACTAAAAATATTTTTAATCTTAAAATTTTTGAATTAAACAAATTAATTAATTGTTTCCTTAATCTATAAAATTTTAAAACAAGTAAGCTTTGAGCAATTATTTCAAATACAATAAAGCTTAATAAAACTAGCCTTCTTAAGAATTTAAATATTTTTACGTCTGTCTCTAAGCCAAGTAGAATGGAATGTATTAAAAGAAAAAAAGCAGATAAAATTCCAAAAACCATGAAAGCATTTTTTTTAAATCTAGTATCTTTAAAGTGGTTTATTAAAAGATTGTTTTTGTGCCAATAAAAACACAATAAAATTGCCGTTATAATCATGCCTGGTTTAAAAACTAGATACTGTGGAAATGTTCTTGAAGCTCTACTTATGGATAGGCTACCGTCCAAATATGGAATTGTAAATCCAGATCTACCTATCTGGTCTACAGTAAAAAAAGTATTTTCAAAAAGATCGAAGTTAACAGATATTAAGAGACATGTGTTTACTGCAATTAACGGAACCAAGAAGATCCAGAGACTCAAGGATCGAATTTGATTTATTTCTTTCATTGCTATACCGAGAAATTATTTTTTCTTGTTTCTTTTTCTAGCTCTTCTTTTTTTTGAGCCAATTTTTCTTCTGCCTCTATGTTTTTTTGGATATCCCATAATTTAGCCTTTTTTATACTCTTAGTTGTTAAAAATCTATATAATGTTTAAATTATCGATTAATTATACTTAAATTATGAAAAAGTCCATAAATACGCTTTTAAAACACAGTTCTTTTAGTAAAATAAATCGTTCTGCAAATCCTGCTGTAGTGCGGGCATCAACTATTTTGTTTAATTCCATGCAAGAACTGGCATCCCACGAAAAGAAAATATTAAATGACAAACCAATCACACATTATGCCTACGGAAGATATGGGAGCCAAACAACTATCGAGTTACAGAAGATTGTAAAAGAACTTGAACAAGCTCATCATGTTTTTTTACACTCGACTGGCTTTGGATCTGTATCATTAGCCTTCATGGCCTTGTGTCAATCCGGAGACGAAGTTTTAGTAGCTGACAATGTTTATTATCCAACGAGAGAAATAACAGAAAAACTATTACCAAAATATAATATTAAAACTAGATTCTATGACCCAAATAATATTGAAGATTTAAAAAGCAAAATTACAAAAAAAACTAAACTAATTTTTGTGGAAAATCCAGGCAGTATAACTTTTGAATTTCAGGATCTTAAAGAAATTATTAAATTAGCTAAAAAAAATAACATTATAACAGCAATGGATAATACTTGGGGTACACCAATATATTTCAAGCCTTTGTTGATTGGTTTTGATATTTCTATTTCTTCGGCAACAAAGTATTTTTCTGGACATTCCGATGCTATGGGAGGTACATTAGCAGTTAACAAGAGAACTTATAATAAAGTAAAATTTTGTGACAAACTCTTAGGAAGCAGACTTTCTGCTGATGAAGCTTATCTAATCATAAGAGGCATCAGAACTTTGGATGTAAGACTTAAAGCTCATTATGAAAACACAACAAAAGTAGTTTCGTTTCTTAAAAAACAAAAAAAAATTAAAGAAGTTTTATATCCACATAAAAAAAACTCTAAAAATTATAAAATGTGGAAAAAATATTATTCTGGTGCAACAGGCCTTCTTTCAATAGTCATAAACGCTAAAAGCAAATCATCTGTTCTTAAATTTGTAAATAAATTAGAACTGTTTGGTATCGGCTATAGCTGGGGAGGTTTTGAGAGTTTAGCTATTTACCACGATATATCTAAAGTTAGAAACTTTTATAAATTCGGAGAAAACGAACATTTAGTTCGAATTCATGTTGGCCTAGAAGATTCAAACGATCTTATAAATGACTTAAAAAAATCCTTAAAATTTATCAAGTAGAGTTAAATGAAAAAAAAATTGAGAAAAAAGTATTTATTTTTTATAATTATAACAGGTTTTCTTTTTTTATTATTAAACCTCTTAAATTCAAAAGAAGAAATTAAAAAAAAATACCCTAATTTAAGTCTAGTAAAATATTTATTTAAAGAAAAATCTTTAATCAACAATATTAGCAACGATTATAATGAAAAATTTTTACCGGAATCTCAATTTACAAAGCTTAATTTAAAAAAAGTTAGAATTAATTTTAGTCCAGAATACTACTCAAAACATTTATCAACTAGTAGTGGCATTGGCTCACCACCTTATGGTTCATTTTTTATTGAAGTTTTCAAAGACAATGTTTGGTTGGTAGATTATTTAGGTGGCATTTATAAAATTCCACATGAAGAGTTAAGCAATAAAGAATTCAACATAATTGATCCAAAAATAATAAAATCAAACTTTTCTACAGACAAAGTTTTAGATACTTTAATACACGACGAAAGAGTTTACATTTCATATGTCAATAAAAAGAATGAGTGTAAGACAATTAATATTGTATCAGCAGATATAAACAAAGCCAAATTAGATTTTGTTAATTTTTACAAAGCTAAAGAATGCGGAAAATTGGTACTTGGTGGTAGAATGGTTTTTTATGTTCACAATAAAAAAAAAGGAATTATTGTTACTACTCATGGACATACCTACAACAAACCCGACAACACCCCACAAAATGATAAGTCCATATATGGCAAAAATCTATTCATAGATCTTGAAAAAAAAAATCATATAATTTTCTCGAAAGGACATAGAGTTGCCCAAGGTCTTTATACAGACGGAAATATTATACTGCAAACTGAACATGGCCCTCGAGGTGGTGATGAAATAAATCGTATATTTTATAAGGGCAACTATGGTTGGCCGATAGCTTCTTACGGAGAAAAATATGGCTTAAAGAAAAAATTAATTTTTACTAAAAATGTTACGTATGCAAAAAGTCATTATAAGAATAATTTTATTGAACCTGTATACTCCTTTATTCCGTCTATCGGTATCTCAGAATTAATTAAATTACCGCATACATTTTCAAATCATTTTAAAAATAATTTCATTCTATCCTCCCTAAACAGTCGACATTTATATAGAATTAAATTTGACAGCTTTTTCCAAAAAATTATTTATAAAGAAAAAATTTTTATCAACGAAAGAGTTCGAGATTTGAAATTTCATAAAAAATTAAATCTAATTCTTTTGGCATTAGAGGAAAATGGGGAAATAGGAATTCTATCTATTGATTAGTTTACTTACAAATTAGGCTGTACGCAATATTGGTCTTTCATCAATAGGTAAGTGAACAAAACCAGCAAATACTGAAAGTAATATTGATAGATACCAAGCGTAATCATAGCTTCCATAGTTGTCAAAAAAATATCCCCCTAAATAAGCTCCTAAAAAAGATCCTACTTGATGGCTAAAAAATACAATTCCAAAAAGAGTTCCTAGATATTTAGTACCAAATATCTGTGCAACTATTCCGTTTGTAGGAGGAATAGTTGCTAACCACAAAATACCAAACAAAACACCAAATGCTAACGCTGTAAAGGTGGAAGAGGGTAAGAATAAAAACAAAATAAGAATTATACCGCGGGAGAAATAAAGTATGCTTAATAAAATTTTTTTACTATATTTTGATGCAAGAAAACCCATGCCTATAGTTCCAAAGATATTAAAAAAACCAATTAACGCTAGAATTGCAGCGGCCGTCCAATCAGGTAAGCCTTTCTGTTGAATATATCCCGGAATATGAGTTGCAACTAAAGTAATTTGAAAGCCACACACAAAAAAACCTGCCACTAAAAGCATATAGCCTTTATGTTTAAATGCTTCAACTAATGCTTTCAAAACTGTTTGATTTTTTGTAAAATAATTATCAGTTGTATCTACAAATTCTTTTTTAAATAAAAAAAGAGAACAAATACTCGCAAAAATTAAAAAGTATATAAAATACTGAATAGTATTTTGCCAGCCATAAGCATCATTCGAAAATTTTGTAAATAACGGCATGATAAAAAAACCAATCGATGCAGAACCGGTAACTATTCCTACAGATATTGTTCTATTTTTATCAGAGAAATACTTTCCCACAGCTGCCACAGGGACTGAAACAGCAGTACCACCAAGTGCTGTCCCAATTATTACACCCATACTTAATAAAAAAACTGAATTAGATGCCGATTGAGTCAAAACAATATAAGAACCAACAATATAAAATAGAAAAGCTACAAACGCAGCTTTGTTAGAGCCATACTTATCCGCAAGCATTCCAAACAAAGGAGCCGTGATACCCCAAAAAAGCATTTGCACGCCAATCGCTAATCCAAATTGAGTTCTGTTAATCCCTAAATCATTTTCAAAAAATTGATAAAATAAACCCCATGTTTGTCTCACACCCATGGAGACAAGAACTACTAAGCTTGCGGCAACTAGAACTATTAAGGCTTTTTTATTCTCAAAAAATTTTTGATGCATATTGTTTTACATTTTTGCCTTTTTTTTAAGTAATTTACAACTTATTAACAATTACACCTACTAGTTGTGTCTATTTTAATTGAATATTCAGGTCTAATTATAATAAGCTAAACTTAACAAAAGGAATTAAATGTTTTCAAAAGAATTAAATAAAAAATTAGACCAGTACCACCTATTAAATCATCCGTTCTATAAGTCTTGGAATGAGGGAAAATTAACAAGAGAGATTATCAAGGACTATGCTGAACAATATTATCAACACGTAAAAGCGTTTCCGAGATATATCAGCGCAACACATTCTTTATGTGAAGACATAGAAAAAAGGAAGATTCTTTTAGAAAATTTAAACGATGAAGAAAATAAAGATTCTGATCACCCAAAACTTTGGAAAAATTTTGCAATAGCAGTAGGAGCAGATACTAAAAAAATAGAAGAAGTTAAAGCAGATCAATTTACTCAAGACATGATTGATAATTTTTTTAAAAATGGCAGATCAACATATGCAGAAGGACTTGCCTCTTTATATACATATGAAAGACAAATTCCGGAAATAGCAGAAACAAAAATCCAAGGACTAAAAAAATATTATGGTGTTAGCTCAAAAGAAGGTCTTGAATTTTTTGTGACCCACAAAGAAGCTGATGTTTATCACAGATTAGAATGTGAAAAGTTACTAGACGGACTTTCTAAAGAAGAACAGAGTAAAGCTGAAAAAGCAGCTCTATTGACTGCAAAATATCTTTGGAATTTTTTAAGCGGAATTGCAAATAAGCATAATTTACCAAAAGCTGCTTAAAACAGGTTGCATATAAAATAATAAGCTAATTTATTATACAAAACAGTAGTAAATAAGTTAAATAATTAATTTAAATTTAGTACGCTAGCTGGGTCAAGTTTTACATTAAACCAATTTAACCTTATATCGAGGTGCGGCCCTGTCGATCTTCCTGTTTTACCAACAGTACCTATAACATCACCTTGTTTTATTTTTTGTCCTTTTTTTACAAAAATATCTTTCATGTGCATATATAGAGTGCTTACTCCATGTCCGTGATCGAAAATAATTGTTCCACCTGTATAGTACAGATTACTCTCTGATAGAGTGACCACACCATCTAACATTGCTTTTATTTTAGTTCCTTCTTTAGCAGCAAAATCTAAACCATAATGTGGCGATTTAGGAATGCCATTTAAAATTCTTTGACTTCCATACACACCCGTAATGACAGCATCTTTAATAGGAACCTTGAAAGTATTAGTAAAAAACGTCAAGTTACTATCAATAGACCTTGCTTTTCCTATGAGCAAGTTGTCATCTTTAATCCTATCATAAAACTCTTTGGGAGGCGTAACCTGCTTTGATGGTAGACCATTTATTTTTTGTATTTTATATTTTTTTTTTAAAATTTTCTTGACAATTATATTGGGCAAACCATTTTCAATTATTTTAATAGTAACATCATTTTTTCTATCCTTACTTAAACCAAAAACAAAACCACCATTCTGAGAAACTTTAATTTGTTTTTTGTCTATAAATACTTTTGATTTAGGTTCAGCTTTTCCTGTTATTAGATTTCCTTGATAAAAATTTCCTCTTATTTCAAATGAATATAGTTGATTTGATAAAAAAAAGATGACTATAGCAAATAATAATTTTTTCATGTGATAAGCAGTTTACATGTTGTTAACGAATAAAGATATTCCAATAATTATACATTATTCTAGTTTATTTTGACTCGACTAAGTTTCTTTTAAAACAATATTTTGAGCTTGCATTAGCTGATGCAATAGACCAAGCTTTAATTAATTTCTTTTCACCAAGAATAAATCCACACTTATTTGCTAAATTTATTTTTTTTAGATACATTTCTTTATTAATTTTTTATAAGAATACACTAAATTTGTAAAATTTTTAAATTTATTAAAATTACAGCGCTACAATAAAAAATAGAACCAAAATCACTATGAAAATAAAATTTTGCAGAAACTGTCAAGCTAAAAAATTAAATAAAGTATTTTCATTAGGTGATATTTATTATACCGGAAAGTTTTTAAAAAAAGATCAAAATCCAAGAAAAGGTCATATCAATGTACTCATGTGCGATAGTTGTAAGTTATTACAACTGGGAGACAACTTTGACATAAAATATCTTTATGGGCCAGATTACGGTTATAGAACTGGAATAAACCAGACTATGGTTAATCACGTGAAAAAGGTTGTCAGCATATTAAGCAACAAGACAAAAATTAAAAATAATGAGCTTGTATTAGATATAGCGAGTAATGATGGCACATTACTTAACTTCTACAATAAAAACATAGTAACTTTTGGAGTAGATCCGCTTGTTAAAAAGTATTTAAAGAATTATAAAAAAATTAATTATAAAATTTCAAATTTTTTCTCATCAACAGAAATTAAAAAAAAAATTACAAATAAAAAATTTAAAATAATTACAGCGCTCTCAGTTTTTTACGATTTAGCAAATCCTAATAAATTTTTATCAGACGCTGAAGAGATTTTGCACACAGATGGAATTTTATTAATAGAGTTTGCTGATCTTGCTTCAATAGTAAAGTTTAACATGTTTGATACTTTCTGCCACGAACACCTTGAGTATTATACATTAAAAATAATATCAAAAATGTGTTTGAAAAATAAGTTGAGGTTATTTGATGTAAGATTAAATAATATTAACGGCGGAAGCATCCAACTCTTTATTTGTAAGGATAAAGCTAAATACAAAACTAATCAATCCTCAATAGAAAAAATTTTTAAAATAGAAAGAAAACTTAAGTTGGAAAAAAAAGAAACATTCATAAAGTTTATAAAAAAAATAGATAAAATTAAAAAAAAAACTACAACTTTTATTAACATTGCAAAAAAAAAAGGAAAAACTATTCACTGCTACGGAGCCTCAACTAAAGGAAATGTTCTGTTGCAGTATTTTAAACTCAACAACAAAACAATAGATTATGTGGCAGAGAGAAATCCAAATAAATACAATCTTTATACTCCTGGGAGTCGAATTCCAATCATCTCAGAGAAAAAATCTAGATCGATGCAACCCGATTACTACTTAGTTTTGCCCTGGCACTTTAAAAAAGAAATTTTAAAAAGAGAAAATAAAGCAATAAAAAAAGGTTCTAAATTTATCTTTCCGCTACCAGATTTTAGAACATTCGGTTAAAATTATTATTTGTTTATATATAATTCCTTTTATATAATCTCATTAAAACATATTAAACTAAAACTATAATTTTATTATTTTGACTCTTTTATCTAAAAAAAAAATTCAATATATTTTTAAATCAACTGGTTATCGAATTTTTAAATTACTCTATGGTGAAGTTTCAGGCGTAATAAAAAAAAATCAAGACAAAAAGTATGTAATTAATAAAATAAATTTAGGAGAAAAATTAACATATGCTATTTATAAAATTAATTCAGGTAGACTCTATACAGATACGATCCATGATACTGCTTTCATCCTTAAAAATAAAATTATTGTAGGACCATCTTTTCAAATTAGAGAAACTAATTATGCAGATATTAATGACAATATTGTATTCACAAAAGGGACGCCTCGTCTTTTAAAAAAAATTAATGGATCTGTTTTGTCTTTATTAACTGGTGGTGCGGGGAATAATAATTATTGGCATTGGCTCCTGGATGTTCTTCCAAGAATAAAAATATTTTCCTGCTTAGACAGTCTAAATAATATTGATTTTTTTTTAGCACCAAGTATTAAAGAAAACTTTCAAAGAGAAACCTTAAAAGCTCTTAATATTCCTTTGGATAAAGTAATTTCCTCACAAGAGTACAGACACATTAAAGCTGATATGATTATAGCAACGGATCATCCATATGTAATGGATAAAAATGCATCTGTTGGAATACAGAATATCCCTTTTTGGATCGTAGATTGGTTGTATTTAACATTTACAAAAAACCTAAATTTAAAGGAATTAAATTTTCCTAAAAAATTTTATATAGACAGATCTGACAGCAAAGCTAACACTAAAGATCTTAGAAAAATTACAAATGAAACAGAAGTTAAAAAAATACTTATTGAGAAAAATTATAAGATCCTAAATTTAAGTAAATTTACTTTTCTTGATCAAGTAAAACTATTTTATAATGCTGATTCAATAGTTGGGTTGCACGGTGGCGGATTTGCAAATTTAGTTTTTTCAAAAAAAAATACTAAAGTATTAGAACTAAGACCCGATACATCAGGTATTATGATTAGCAATATAGCCAAAAAAAAAGAATTAGATTACTCTAATATTTCAGTCATTCCTCATGCCCACCATTCCAATAGTCAATATGGTCATATTTTGATACCTTTAGACGAATTAAAAAAAAAATTAGTATAAATTATGAAAAAATATTATGGAATTGAACTTCTTAGATTTTTTACCTCTGTATCAATTATACTTTATCATTACAGACTTTTTTTTGAACCCTTTAATACCTTGAGTTCTAAAAACTTTTCATCAACCGTACACAAGCTACCTTTTAACTCTGTATTAGAAGTATTTTATATCAATGGTATTTTTGGTGTGCCGGTTTTTTATGCTATATCAGGATTTGTTTTTTCGTTTGTGTATTTATCTCCTTTAAAAAAAACTTATTATAAAGAATTTTTTATTAATAGGTTTGCAAGATTATATCCGTTACATTTTTTAACTTTAATAATTGTATTATTATTACAGTATATAAGTTTAATTAATTTTGATTCTTTTCAATTCAATCTTATTAATGATTTTTATCATTTCGCACTTCAAATATTTTTTATATCTGCTTGGGGATTTGAAGAAGGACACTCTTTCAATAGCCCAATTTGGAGTGTTTCAGTTGAAATTGCCATTTATGTTATTTTTTTCTTTTTGATAAATACAATAAAAAAATACAGGACGTATTTTGTTTTTCTTGTAGTTATTTTACTCAGTGTAATAGGTAAACACTATGATTTTCATAAACTTTTCCTAGATTGTGCAAGATTATTTTTTTCAGGTGTTTTAGTCTTCTACCTATGTAATGAAAAAAAATATTTATTTTTTTTATGTATTGGGTCTGTACTTCTTGTTATTTTTTCTTTTATAGGCAGTTTCAAACTATTTATATTTTGTCCCGCTTTATTAATGTTTTTTGTAACAATTGAAGAAACACTTGAAAAGAATAAAATTAAATCAATTTTTAAAAATTTAGGGAATTTAACTTATTCTTTATATTTAATACATGTTCCTTTACAAATATTTATTGTACTTTTAGTAGGATATTTTAATATTTCAGAAAGCCTTTTTCTTTCACCGCTATTTTTTATACTATATTTTATAATTACGTTTTTACTCGCATATTGTTCCTTCACATACTATGAATTTCCATTAAATAATTCCATCAGAAGAAAACTAAAAAAACATTGAAAGAAAAAAAATAACTATTATAAAGTATTATAAATGGCGGGGTAGCTCAGTCGGTTAGAGCGCAGGACTCATAAGCCTGAGGTCAGTGGTTCGATTCCACTTCCCGCTACCAAACTTAGATAGGTATACGAACACTTTCTGAAAGTTGCACTCAACAGACTCTCTCCTTTAACCAGTTTGATCACAATTTGATCACACTCATAAGCAAATTATTTTAGTTAAAAGATTTTTTAACCATCTCCTTAAATTCCTCACTAGCCCACTCACTTAAAACAGTAAGCTGAGGATTATCAATTCTTAACTTTTCAAATTTTGCTTCCATGCTTTTTGAAAAAAGATTGCCCTCTATATATATTCCTTCGAGACTTTTAGTTGTTGCCGCCCAATCAATAATTGCTTGTCCGGCTGTATCAGTTATTCCACATTCAACGAAAGCTATAACAGATATTGTTTTGGGAATTTGGTTAAGTATGGCTATAACACCATCATCTTTTAATTCTTGATTAAAGCTCATGCTAAGTGTGTGAAGTTTTGGTCCGTTATTCTTCTCAACTCTACTGATTGCGTTTACAATATTTTTTGCATCTTTGAGATCCAAGTTAGCTTTTCTTATAATTAAATCATAAGATTTTTCTTTAGCGTTAATAGATTTAAGGGTTTCTGCGACCTCTATGCTTTTAGGTTTTTTAGTTTCTTCTAAAGTTTTTATTAAATTTTGCATAACATATGAATAACTAGAGTTGCTCCATAACAAACCCAGAATTATGATCACTAAAAATTTTTTCATTTTTAAATATCATACTACATTTTGATCACAATTTGATCACACTCAGACTCAATATAGGGGTTTAGCTTAAAAAAGAATTGTTGTATAACAATGTTAAGGAGAGGGTAGAGGTTGCCGCGCAGGACTCATAAGCCTGAGGTCAGTGGTTCGATTCCACTCACAACTAGCAATTTTATATGACAAATTTAAAAATGTATTGTTTAAGTCTAAGTTCGACACACTTAGACCTCATAAAAAAACTTAATTATATTCCAGTTGGACTTGGTAACGATCCTTTCACAGAAGATTGGCTATCAGATAAAACAGAAAATAATATTGCTACTAAGAATGAACATTATGGGGAATATACTTTTCATTACTGGCTTTGGAAAAATAAAGAAATTAATTTTGATGGTTGGATTGGTTTTTGTCAGTATAGAAAATTTTGGAAAAAAAATTTAGCAAATTTTAATGAAGAAGTTTTTTCGAATCTAAACAATGTTGTTTTAAAGTCAATATCAGCTGAATTATCAGATTACGAAAGTATAATTGGAGAAGATTTTTTTGTAAATCAATTTAGATTATCAAAGTTTGTTAAACATAATTTAAAGACAATGTTAAAAAATCCAAGCTTATTTACTAATAAGAAAAAAAGATCAATAAAATTTCACTTTGATATGAATCACGGTCATGGAAATTTAGATAAAGCCATCAGCTTGCTCCCAAAAAAAGATAAAGAAGATTTTAAGAGTTATGTTAATGAGGAAGTAGCATTTAGTCCACATAATATGTTTGCCTGTAAAAACAAAGAAATATTATTTTCTTATTATGAATCTTTATTTCCTTGGCTAGCTGATTGTGAGAAAATATTTGGTTTTAAGGATTTAAAAGGCTTTGGCTTAAAAAGAATCTATGGTTTTTTGGCAGAAAGGTACATGTCTTATTGGTTTAGAAAATACACCAAATATATGAAACTACCCATCCACTTTAAAGACTTGAGTGATTATTTATAAATATTGAAATTTTTTTTTAAAATCTTTAAAAGAACCTAATTTATCGTCTTTCTCTGAAATTAAGAAATTATTACCAGGCCATTTTATCTTTAATTCTTCATCAAGAGGATTTATTCCGTTTTCAAATTTAGGTTTGTAGTAATTTGACAGCTTATAATAAATAATATTTTCTTTTTCATAGCTGTAGTAAGCATGAGCAAAACCAGCAGGTATATATAAGCTTAAATTATTCTTATCTGATAAAATTATTTTAAAAGATTTACCAAATGTTTTAGATTTCTTTCTTAAGTCAACAACGCAGTCTAAGATTTTACCTTTATAACGGTAACA
>Ga0209502_10001359_pt1 | contig 22620 bp, 19 predicted proteins | sample ArcticOcean_MG_C_10_FD_187442 | JGI IMG/M metagenome (GOLD analysis project Ga0209502, IMG submission 187442) | Marine microbial communities from western Arctic Ocean - ArcticOcean_MG_CB11_90 (SPAdes) (version 2) | ecosystem: Environmental > Aquatic > Marine > Oceanic | place: Arctic Ocean... | reverse complement strand
TTAATCCATCAATACCTTTAGTACATTCTTCAATGGGAGTAGTTCTTGCTAATAAAAGTATTTTATCAGCGATTTGTGCTGTTGAAGTCCAAATTTTTTGACCGTTAATAATATATCCATTATTAATCTTTTTAGCAGTTGTTTTTAATTTCCCTGTATCTAAACCTGAATCAGGCTCTGTAACGCCAAAGCAGGTCTTTTCTTTTCCAGAAATTAATGGAGGTAGCCATTTGCTTCTTTGTTCATTATTACCATGAACAACAATTGGATGTGGTCCAAATATATTGATATGTATTGAAGATGCAGCTGCCATTCCACCCCCAGTTTCAGCAACTTTCTGCATAAAAATTGATGCTTCTCTAATACCAAGTGCAGACCCCCCGTACTCTTGGGGCATACATATGCCTAGCCACCCACCGTCAGAAATTTCTTCATAGAATTTATGAGGAAATTTACTTTCTTTGTCACAAGAAAGCCAGTAATCATCATCAAAATTATTCATGATATTTTGGACTGATTCAATGATTGATAGTTGAGTTTCATTATAGTTAAAGGACATTTGAACTATCTCGCTAAATTATGATAATTTTCATTCGGTTCCATTTCAGTTGCTGATGCCATTCTATTAGTCATATTAAACAAACCTACAATTGCACTGATATCCCATATATCTCTATCCGAGTAGCCAACTTCTCTAAGTTCAGATCTATCTTTTTCTTTAATCTCTGATGGATCACGGGTTAGTTTTTTTGCAAATTCAAGTAACTTTTCTTGTTTATCAGGCAATTCTGCTGAACGAAAATTTGCAGCTATCCTCTCTCCTAATTGAGGATCATTAGAAAGTTCCCTTACTGCAGAACCATGTGCAACTAGGCAATAGTAACAATGGTTTTCAGACGAAACTGTTACTGCAATCATTTCTCTTTCTAATTTTGACAAACCAGATTCTCCAAGCATTAGAGCATTATAAAGTTTAGTAAAACCTTCAAATTGCTTAGGAAATTTGGCAAATGCAGCCAGAACATTTGGAACAAATCCAATTTTTTCATCTACCATATTCAGATAGCTCTGAGCTTGATCTTCACCATCTTTTGTGCCTGAATAATCAAGATTAAGTTTTGTTAAGTTTTGGTTTTGACCTTGTTTTTTTATTTCTTGCATTTAGTTCTCCATAATCCAAGATGGTTTTTTTTTCTCAAAGAATGCATTTATACCTTCAATAGCTTCAGGGTTTTCCCATACATCCGCAAGCGCTTCTATTGTAAACTTTATAGTATCTTCATTAATTTTAACTGATAGATCTCTAACAAGTTTTTTAGATGAAGAAATTGCATCTGGTGCATTTGAATAAAATGACTGAACCTCTTTTTCAATTTCATCGTCAATTTCATTTCTTTTTACATAAGATTTTATTAATCCCATCATCTTTGCTTCTTTACTAGTAAATACACGAGCGCTTGTAAATAAGTCTATAGAATTATTTGGTCCGATTTTTGAAATGACATAGGGACTAATAGTTGCTGGTATTAAACCAAGCTTTGTTTCAGTAAGAGCCATTTTAATGTTTTCAGTTGCTATAACAATATCGCAAACAGACATTATTCCTATTCCACCGCCAAATGCATTTCCTTCCACTTTTGCAATTAGAGGCTTGGAAAAATTATACATTTTATATAGAATTTTTGCTAATTTAGAAGCTTCTTTAATTCGAGTGCCTCTATCAGAGTTTATTTGCTCTCTCATCCAATCTAAATCACCGCCTGCACAAAATGATTTGCCATTAGCTGATAAAATTACAAACCTTGTACTTTGATCTTCCTTTAATTTATCAAAAACTTCATTTAATTCTTCTATCATCAGAGGAGATAAGGCATTATGCTTTTTTGGTTGATTTAAGATTATCTCAGAAAAGCCACGTCCATTTTTTTTTAGAATGATTGTTTGATATTTATTATTAAAATCAGTCATAAGTTCCATCCGTTTTAAGTTTTAAAGCTATTTTGGAACATTCATTAATTTTTGCCATGTTTAATCCAGTATTATAACCTTTTGATAATAATAGTTTATAAACTTTTTCTGTAGCAACATTGCCCTCAGACCCTGGTGAATAAGGACAGCCTCCTAAACCTCCAACAGAAGAATCAAATGTTTTTATTCCATAGTCTAAACATATTTTGATATTATCTATTGCTAATTGATATGTATCATGAAAATGTCCGGCTAATTTATCTGGTGATATAACCTTTAAGCATTCGTCTAAAATTTTTTTAGTTTGATAAGCACTTCCTTTGCCAGTTGTATCACCTAATGATATTTCATAACAACCCATTTCAAGGAGTTTTTTTGCAATTTTACTTACGTTCTCTGGGTCAATAACTCCTTCATAGGGGCAATGTGCAACACAGCTGATATATCCACGAACGGGTATTTTATTTTTTAATGCCTTAGCAAGGACAGGTTGAAATCTTAATAGGCTAGTTTCAATATCGCAGTTAATATTTTTTTTACTAAATGTTTCAGAAGCTGCTGCAAAAATAGCTATTTCATCAACATTAGCTTTTAATGCGTTATCAATGCCAACTTCATTAGGAGTTAAGGCAGTATACTTAATTTTTATATCTCTTTTTATTTTTTTAAAAACTTCAGAAGCATCAGCTAACTGAGGTACCCATTTAGCACTTACAAAACTAGATATTTCAATTTTTGTAAATCCACACAGAGACAATTGATCAATAAATCTAATTTTATCACTTGTTTCAATAAATTTTGTTTCATTTTGCAACCCATCTCTTGGACTCATTTCAAAAATATTTATGAAGTTGGGCATATAAATCCTATGATATTTTCAACTAATTTTTAAACTTAAAAGGGTCATCTTTTCAGAAACTTGCTGGCCATCATTAATAAATATTTTTTCAATCACTCCATCCCGAGGTGCAACAAGCGAAAATTCCATTTTCATCGCTTCAAGAATTAAAAGAACATCACCCTTCTTAACGTCTAAGTTAGGTTTAATTTTTTTGATTTTAATTATACCGTGCATAGGTGCAATAATATTATCTTCAAAACTAATAATTTGATTATTTCCAGATTGTAATAAGTTTTTATGAACTGCATCAAAGGTATTTTGCAGAGCAAAAAAAGTAAAAGTTTTATTATGGTTGTGAGGGTCTATTTTTGATTGAAAACCTAGGTGTAAACTCTTATCTTTTAGATTAGCTGTTATAGAAGATTTAGTCATTGTTATTGAGGTGAATGAAAACTTTTGTTTAATAAATTCAATATCTACTTCATTAAATTTCAAACAAGATATTTTAAATGATATGTCTTTGTCTTCTATGACTATATTTAGTGGGTAAACATTAGGTTTCCACATATACCAATCCAAGCTGTTTTCGGAGGAAATGGTTTTTAATTCTTTGAAGACAACAATTGCAGCTAAGGCTTTTAAATCGTTGTCCACTTCATCTTTAGTAAGGGATAAGATATTTTCTTCTATAAATTTAGTGTTCACCGCACCTTGTTTAATATCTTTATGATTTAGCAATCGAATTAATAGATTTAAATTTGTTGTTATTCCTGCAATTTCTATTTCACATAAATAATTTTTTAAATACTTTATAGCAGCATTTCTATTATTCCCATGAGCTATTATTTTGGCAATCATAGGGTCATAAAATGGAGTTATATAATCTCCAATTTGTATCCCTGTTTCAATTTTACAATTGAAATGCTTACTAATATTAGGGAATTTTAAGTGATAAATTTTACCACTTTGAGGTAGGAATTGTTTATTAACATTTTCAGCATATAATCGTGCCTCAATAGCCCATCCATTTATATTAATATCATTTTGAAGAGCAGGTAGTTTTTTGCCATCAGCTATTTCTAGCTGCCAAGTTATTAAATCAGTTGACGTAATAGCTTCTGTAACTGGATGTTCCACTTGAATTCGAGTATTCATTTCCATAAAATAAATTTTACTTTTATTCAGACCATTTCCAATGTCTGCAATAAACTCTATCGTACCCGCACCCTCATATTTTATTGATTGAGCAGCTTTAACAGACAGCTCTCCGAGATAATTCCTGATCTCATCATTAAGATCTGGAGATGGTGCTTCTTCAATAACTTTTTGTTGTCTTCTTTGTAATGAACAATCTCTGTCAAACAAATGAATTACATTTCCAAATTTATCAGCAAAAATTTGAATCTCAATATGGCGAGCCTTTGGGATATATTTTTCAAGAAGACAGTGTTTATCATTAAAAATTGTTTTTGCTTCGTTAGATGCTTCTTGAAAAGCTAATGAAAACTTTTTTTTATTTTCTGCTACTCTCATACCTCTTCCACCACCGCCAGATCTGGCCTTTATTAATAATGGAAATCCAATTTCATCAGCTTTATTTTCAAGATAATTTAGTTGTTGCTTATTCCCATGATAACCAGGAACAACAGGTAACCCAGCTTTTTTCATAATTGTTTTAGCTTTATCTTTTTCTCCCATTTTTCTTACAACATCACTATTTGGTCCAACAAAAATCAATCCATTTTCTTCCACATTTTTCACAAAATCAGCATTTTCTGATAACAATCCATACCCAGGGTGTATGGCATTCGCGTTATACTTTTTTGCTAATTGAATTATAGAAGAACCATTCATGTATGTATCAGAAACTAAAATTCCAGGAATATGTATTGCTTCGTCAGCTAATTCAGTATGCAAACTTTTTATATCTGCATCAGAGTAAATAGCTAAAGTTAGAATATTTAGTTTTTTGGCACACCGGATTATTTTGCAGGCAATTTCACCTCGGTTAGCAATTAATAATTTTTTTATTTTTTTTTCGGTCATTTTTATATTTTTATTTACATTCTAAAAATACCAAATTTGGTATCTTCAATTTCCTTATTAGAAGTAACTCTTAAACTTGCAGCCAAAATGTCACGAGTTTTTATGGGATCAATTATACCATCATCCCAAAGACGAGCAGAAGCATATAGAGGGTGAGCTTGTTTATTAAATTGGTCTAGAATTGGTTTTTTAAACTCATTTTCAATTTTGTTACTCCATTTATCTTTATTTTTAATAGCATTATTCTTCTTTAATTCTGCTAAAACGCTTGCTGCTTGTTCTCCTCCCATTACTGAAATACGAGAGCAGGGCCAAGTCCATAAAAATCTAGGACTAAAAGCTCTTCCACACATTCCATAATTACCTGCTCCAAAACTGCCACCAATTAAAATTGTTATTTTAGGAACCTTAGTCGTTGCAACAGCATTAACTAACTTAGCACCATTTTTTGCTATACCGCCATGCTCAGCTTTTTCACCAACCATAAAGCCAGTTATATTTTGTAAAAATATTAAAGGGATTTTTCTTTGACTACATAATTCAATAAAATGTGTCCCCTTAAGAGCGCTTTCTGAAAATAGAACTCCATTATTTGCTATAATACCACAAATTTGTCCCTGTATATATGCAAACCCAGTTATTAATGTTGTTCCAAATTCCTTCTTAAATTCATCAAATTCTGATCCATCTATAATTCTCATAATTATTTCTCTAACATCATATGGAACTTTATTGTCAGCTGGAACTATACCTAAAAGATCCTCTGGATCATATAAAGGTGGTTTAAAACTTAATCTTATAGGGTTAATATTCAGGTTTGAATTTAGATTTTTAATACACTGTCTAGCCAAAGCAAGAGCATGTTCATCGTCATCAGCAAGATAATCAGCGACACCCGAAACTTTAGTATGGATTTCAGCTCCTCCAAGTTTTTCAGGATTGGTTATTTCTCCTGTTGCTGCTTTCACAAGAGGAGGCCCAGCCAAGAAAATAGTTCCTTGATTTTTTACAATAATAGTTTCATCTGACATCGCCGGCACATATGCACCTCCAGCAGTACAACTTCCCATTACAACAGCTATTTGAGGAATACCTTTGGATGACATATTTGCTTGGTTATAAAAAATTCTTCCAAAATGTTCTCTGTCTGCAAACACTTCATCTTGATTGGGAAGGTTGGCGCCACCAGAATCAACTAGATAGACACATGGTAAATTATTCTCAAGAGCTATTTCTTGCGCTCTTAAATGCTTTTTAACCGTTATTGGGTAATAAGTACCTCCTTTAACAGTTGAATCATTACAGATTACCATTACATCTTGGCCATGAACTTTGCCAATTCCTGTTATTAAGCCACCTCCAGGACATGCATTTTCATACATTTCATAACCTGCGGTTAATCCAATTTCTAAGAAGGAACTCTCAGGATCAAGTAATTTTGTAACTCTTTGTCTTGGCAGCATTTTGCCCCGATTTTCGTGACGTTCTTTTAATTTTTTACCGCCCCCGTCCATTGCTAGATTTACAGCTTTAAGAGTAAGTTCATTATCAACATTAAGTTGTTCTTTATTTATTATAAAATTAGGATCGTCAGGTTTTATTAGCGATTTTAAAATTGTCATCTCATAGTTTCCGTAAATAATTCTCTACCAATAAGCATACGCCTAATCTCAGAAGTTCCTGCTCCAATTTCATATAATTTAGCATCTCTCAAAAGTCTTCCTGCTGGAAAATCATTTGTATATCCGTTTCCTCCAAGAGTTTGAATAGCCTCTAAAGCAATTTGAGTTGCTTTTTCTGCTGAATATAAAATACATCCAGCAGCATCCTTCCTAGTTGTTTCTCCTCTATCGCATGCTTTAGCAACTTCATAAACATAAGATCTACATGCGTTCATGGTAGTGTACATATCAGCAATTTTACCTTGCATAATTTGAAATTCTCCAATTGATTTACCAAATTGTTGTCTATCATGTATGTAGGGAACAACAATATCCATAGCTGCTGCCATTATTCCTAAAGGTCCGCCAGCAAGAACAACTCTTTCATAATCTAATCCGCTCATTAAAATAGATGCACCCTTTCCTTCTTCTCCTAAAATATTTTCTTCTGGGACAGGACAATTTTCAAATATAAGTTCAGATGTATTAGACCCTCTCATACCAAGTTTATCTAATTTCTTGCCAGCTGAAAAACCTGTCATTGATTTCTCTATTATAAAAGCTGTTATTCCCTTTGATCCCCCCGAGGGGTTTGTCTTTGCATAAACAACTAATGTATCTGCGTCTGGACCATTAGTAATCCACATTTTTGTTCCATTGAGAAGATATGTTTTATTACCTTGTTTTTCTGCATGGAGCGACATTGAAACTACATCTGAACCAGAACTGGCTTCACTCATTGCTAAAGCCCCAATTTTTTCCCCACTACATAATCCTGGTAAATATTTTTCTTTTTGTTCGTGAGTTCCGTTCCTATTAATTTGATTTACGCATAAATTAGAAAAAGCTCCATAAGAAAGCCCAACAGATGCGCTGGCTCTACTTATTTCTTCAAGAGCGATACAGTGAGATAAATAACTCATTTCACTTCCACCAAACTGAGAATTTGCGGTTATCCCTAAAAGTCCTAATTCTCCTAATTTCTTCCATATATGATTGGGAAATGTATTGTTTTTATCAATTTGTTCCGCCAAAGGAGCAATTTCTTTTTGAGCAAACTTATGAATAGTTTCTCTTAAAATCTCATTGTCTTTGCCGATAGAGAAATTCATAGAATGATAGAACATATAAAAACCTCCCCCTTATTATAAGTTTTATAGATTATAATATAACTAAATTTTTCATTCGTTCTATATAATTTATATTTTACTTTAGTTCATTTAACGCTCGTTTTTTTGCCTCAGCACTTTCAATTCCAGAAATATAGAGTAACCCATTCATACGACGCATTAAATTTGCTTCAAAGTCATCTATAATTCCATCCGCCAAGATAACTCCCCACATCATTTCAATTACATCAATTCGTTCTTTATGATCCATTTCGTTTAATATAATTTTAATTTGAGAAAATATCTCTATTCTTTTATTATTATCTTTAAGTGCTGTATTTATATTTGCTTCAGCATCAGCTTCGCTAAAGTTAAACTTATTAATCAATAATTTTTTAATATATTGAACCTCTTCTTGTCCAGTCTCTCCATCAATTTGACACGCTTCAATAAGCAAGATAATTACGGCTTGTATGTCTTCACCTTTATATTCTTCCTCTTCTTCAGTTTTAGAAGTTATTTTTTTTAGCGCAGTCTTTAGATTTGAAAACATATTTTTTCCTGTTTGATAAAATTTAGATTAAAAATTATTTTATAATGGTTTGTAAAATGAATAAAAACTAATTTTTTTTCAAGCTTTAAAGTTTATTTTTTTTATGTAAGGGTTGGAGAAATAAATTTTGTATAGTTTATAAAAATTTTAATTTTAAGGAGGCAGCCTTAACAAAGGTTGAGATAATATATGGCAAGTGATGCATTTCTTAATTCAATTGAAGTTAATTTTAAAAAGGCGATCAAGTATATTCAAAAAACTCATGGAATTGAAACTTTATCAGATGACCTTGCTAATCAAATAATGATGGCAAATGCAACATATGTAGTAAGGTTTGGTGTTAGACTTAGGGGTACCGTTCATACTTTTACAGGTTACCGTTCAGTTCACTCTGACCATTTTGAGCCTGTGAAAGGTGGGATCAGATACGATATGGCTGTTAATCAAGAGGAGGTTGAAGCTTTAGCTGCATTAATGACGTATAAGTGTGCTTTAGTTGAAGTGCCTTTTGGAGGATCCAAAGGCGGACTTATAATTAATGTTAAAGAGTGGTCTCCAGAAGAATTAGAAAGAATAACTAGAAGATTCACTCAAGAGTTAGCCAAAAGAGATCTAATTCATCCATCTCAAAATGTACCTGCTCCTGACGTTGGTACCGGTGAACGTGAAATGGCTTGGATGGCTGATGAATATAGGCGATTAAACCCAACAGATCTGAATGCTTGGGCTTGTGTTACTGGCAAACCAGTCAATAAAGGTGGAATTTCTGGAAGAACTGAAGCGACAGGAAGAGGGGTTAAATACGCTATTAAAGCATTTTTTGAGCATGCTGAAGATATTAAAAAAACTGGTTTGACATCTGGTCTAAAAGGAAAAAGAGTAATTATTCAAGGTCTGGGAAATGTAGGTTACTATGCTGCCTATTTTCTATCAAATGAAGACGGAGCTCTAATTACTCATGTTATAGAACGTGAAGGTGCAATTATTGATAATGAAGGAATAGATATTTTATCTCTTAAAAATTATCTTATTGAAAAAGGAACTATAAGAGGTTTTAAAGGCTTCTCAGAGAGTGGCGCAGAAGTTCTTGAGGCTGAAGCTGATATTCTAATACCAGCAGCCATGGAATTGGTAATTACGAAAGATAACGCCGAACGCATTAAAGCTCCTCTTATCATTGAAGCAGCCAATGGACCAATTTCTTCAGATGCAGATGATATTCTTAATAGACGTGGAATAATAATAATCCCAGACCTTTATGCAAATGCAGGAGGAGTAACTGTTAGTTATTTTGAATGGATTAAAAACTTAAGTAGAATAAGACTAGGTAGGTTACAAAGAAGAGCTCAAGAAAATCAAGTTTCAATTCTTATTGAAGGGATTGAAAAAATGACAGGAAAAAGTTTTCCAACTGATTATAAATCAAAATCTATTCAAGGAGCTTCTGAGTTGGATCTAGTTCGCTCTGGCTTAGAAGATACAATGATGGATGCTTATGATGTGATAAGTAAAGTTTGGAATAGTAATAAAGATATTCCAGATTTAAGAACGGCAGCTATGATGGTTGCGGTTCAAAGAGTAGCCCAAAGTTATTCCTCTTTAGGTATATAAAAACGTAAAAAAGGAGGACTAATGTCCTCCTTTTTTTATTAAATAAAAATTTACTTTCTGAAATCAGGGTAAGCTTCCATCCCAATTTCACTAATATCAGTACCTTCCATTTCTTCTTCAGGTGTTACTCTTATTCCCATTATTAACTTAATCAAATACCAAACAATGGTTGATGCTATAATTGTAAAGGCACCAATGGATAATATACCATAGAGTTGAGCGCCAATTGTCGCGTCAGAGTTTGAAAAGACAACGGCTATTGTTCCCCAAATTCCAGCAAATAAATGAACTGGGATTGCGCCAACAACATCATCAATTTTAAGTTTATCTAGCATAGGAATTGCTAATACAACAATTAATCCTCCTACAGCGCCAATGAAAATTGCAAGCATTGGAGTTGGGGCTAGTGGTTCAGCAGTTATAGCAACCAAGCCTCCTAAAGCGCCATTTAATGCCATGGTAAGGTCTGTTTTTTTATAAAAGAGCATTGTTAATATTATGGCAACGACAACTCCACCGGCTGCAGCTAAATTAGTATTTATATAAATATTTGATATTGCAGCAACATCTGCAGCAGTTCCCATGGCTAATTGTGATCCACCATTGAACCCAAACCATCCAAACCATAAAAGGAATGTACCTAAAGTGGCTAATGGTAAGTTAGACCCTGGCATTGGAGTTATACTGCCATCTTCAGCATATTTACCTTTACGTGCCCCTAAAATTATTGCTCCAGTTAATGCAGCCCAACCACCTACACCATGAACAATTGATGAGCCTGCAAAATCAAGAAAACCTGCTTCACTTAGAAAGCCACCACCCCATGACCAAGAGCCTTGGATTGGGTATATAAACCCACATAAAACTACAACAAAAATGAAAAAACTTTTTAGTTTAATTCTTTCAGCAACAGCTCCACTGACAATTGATGCTGCTGTGGCACAAAAAACCATCTGAAAAAACCAATCTGACCCTGATGAGTAAGTTGAGTCCTTATCACCTCCAAAAGTTTTTAACTCGTCAGCTGGGGCCCATAAAGCAAAACTACCAATCCAGCCTGTGACATCCATATACATTAAATTATAACCAACAAATGCAAACATTAGGCCTGCAATTGAGTATAAACCGATATTCTTAGCACACTGGACTACTGCATTTTTAGCTCTTACTAATCCAGTTTCTAACATACAAAAACCGGCAGCCATTAACATAACTAGAAATCCATGGACTAAGAAAGAAAATGAATTAAAAATATATGCGGTTTCCGGATCTGGAGCTGCCAAAACCCTACTTGAAAAAATTGTTAATAGAATAGTTGTTAAAACAAACAACCTAGAAAATTTGAACATTATAAAACTCCTAATTAAAGATTAAGATGAAAAATAAAGATTTTTTTTAAAATTAAAAAATAAACATGTAATAGAATAAAAAAATGATTAAAAATGATTAAAAATTAATCATAAATAATAGAAAAACTAAATTATGATTAAAATATAGGCGTTATTTATTTTATTTAATTATTCATAGTGGTTTAAAATTTGATTTAGAGAGTTAAAAATTTCAATTTTACTATCCTTTGCCTTTGATTTTAAAGAGCCAAGATCTTTTTCGTTAGTTTCATTTGTTAATAAACGTATTGCTTTGAATGTTAGATCATCTTGTTTTTCCTTTAAAAAACAAATATTCATAATCTGATCTAGTTTGGAGAAAAAAATATCCATTTTGTTTAAAAAGATCAATTTTTTTTCAATGTCGTGTGTAATTTTAAAAGTTGACTTATCATTATAAAAAACTCTAAGAAACTCAATATCTCTTTGCCCACCAGCATTATACTTAGTTTCATACCATTTTGATGATTGATTTTTTTTTGTCCTGCTATCATTAGTTCCATTGTGATTAGAGCCGGTTCTCATTAAATTAATTTCTTTAGCTAATTCATGGGTGGAAATTGGGTAGTTATTAAAATCTTTTATGAGGTTAGATAATTGTGAACTAAAATTATTTTCTTTTGAAACAATTCTTGTCTTTCTTAAAGCTATTTTTTCCCAAGAAAAAGCATTATTTTTTTGATAATTTTTAAAATTAGAAAAGGTTGAGGCAATAGGTCCAGTTTTCCCAGATGGTCTGAGCTTTGTGTCAACCTCGTACAAAATCCCTTCATTTGTTTTAATAGACAATATATTTGTTAATTTACGAAACAAATCTAAATGTGCAAGTCTATCACTTTCAATAGCATTAACATTGTCGCTATAAATAAAAACAAGATCTAAGTCAGAGTTGGCGCTCATGTTTAATGAAGCAAATCTTCCATAAGCTATTATACAATATTGATCTAACTCAATATTATATTTTTTTTTAATTTCTTTTTCTACTATATCAATAGTTTTATCTAATGTGGATTGAGCAAGTAAAGAGAGTTCTTTAGCAAATTTTAAAATATTAATTTCACCTTGAATTAGTGCAAATAAAATTTGAAATTTTAGAAATCTATGGCTCTTTCGAAGTAAATCTAAGAGTGTCTCTTCATCATATAAATCAGGATCAATCTTATCATACATATTTTTATAAAATGTTATATTTCCATTTAACCTAATGGCATAATTAGGATCAAGAATATCTAGTAATTTTATATCTTCTGAAATAAAATTTGTTAGATATCCAGAAAATGATAAAACTTCAGAAAGGTTATTGAATAAATAATCTTTTTTAAAAAGATTATTTGTAAAAATTAAATTCAGCGCAACACTATCTACAAATCGTAATAGTTGGTATAAACCTTGTTGAATATCTTTTGACAAGAATATTATTGAAATAATTTTATCTAAGAATGTATTTAAAGGTTCATTTTTATCTAAAGATATTTTTTGTATAAAATAATTTTTAAATGAAATTATGATAGATTTTTCATTTTTTTTATTACAATTAATAATTTCATGAATTAAATTGATATTGGAATTATAAGATCCATTATTTTTACCATAAGATCGGGGAAGATTAAGTGGAATTGTAATTTTTCTATAAAACATTAAAGAATAGCCAGTATTTGTTAAAACCTTTATTTTAAACTATATATAAATTAACATTGTAGCAATATTCAAAATATAGGTAAGAGAATGGGACTGGCAAAAGATAATAATCTCTTAGTAGGAAGATCAAGGGATATAGGTGGATTAGATGTTATAAGAGTTTTGCCACATGCAACTAGGCAGATGGTTGGACCATTTATATTTTTTGATCAAATGGGTCCTAATGAATTTATAACTGAAGGCGGAATTGATGTTCGTCCTCATCCTCATATTGGTTTAGCAACATTAACCTATTTGTTTTCAGGAGAAATTCTGCATCGTGATTCTATAGGTTCGTCAGTCACTATTAAACCTGGCGACGTAAATTTAATGATATCAGGCAAGGGTATTTCTCATTCTGAGAGAACCCCTAAAGGTATTCATGTACCTTATAAACTTTTTGGCCTCCAATGTTGGATAGCTTTGCCCAAATTGAATGAAGAAATGAAGCCAGAGTTTTATAATTTAAAAAAGAAAGAGATACCATCAATTGTATCTAAAAATATGATGGCAAATGTTATCTTAGGTTCTGCGTTTGGTAAGACATCACCTTTAAAAAATATTTCTAAAGGAGTTTTTGTAGAAATCAAAATCAAAACTAATAATATTTTAGAATTACCTGATGATATAGAAGAGATTGCAGTATATTTGTTATCTGGGCAATTAGAAGTAAAAGACAGGATTGTAAGCGCTGGAGAAATGTTAGTTTTAAGTAATAAAAGTAAATTAACAATTAAAGCCATAGAAAATTGTCACTGTATTTTATTGGGTGGAGATACTATGAATGAAAGAAGATATTTATGGTGGAATTTTGTTGCTTCTGATTTGCAACTGATAGAAAGAGCCAAGAAGAATTGGGTTAATAAGAAATTTATTATGCCTGTTGATGATGCTAATGAATTTATACCATTACCGAAATAAAAGTTAAGCTTTTTAAAATTGGATCTTTAAATGTATGTACCAGAGCACTTTAAAGAAAAAAATATAAATGAAATTAAAAAAATAATAGATTCTTATCCTTTAGCAACATTATTTACCTCTGGGGCTAATGGATTTTCAGCAAATCATCTTCCTTTTTTATGTGATTTTAATGAAGACGGATCTCAAACAATAACAGGACATATAGCCAGAGAAAATGAACTTTATAAAGAGAGTAAAGAAGGTGATCAAGTTTTAGTTGTATACAAGGCTGAAGATACTTATATCAGCCCAAATTGGTATCAAACAAAAAAATTAACACATCAAGTTGTACCTACATGGAATTATCAGGCAATACATTTTCACGGAGTAATTAGTTTTTTTGAAGATAAAAAATTATTGCTCGCAGTTTTAGGGAAATTGACTAAGATACACGAAAAAAAAATAGGTGAAAATCCACCTTGGAAAATTAGAGACGCACCACGTGAATTCATAGAAAAAAAATTGTCTGCAATAGTTGGCATAAAAATTAATGTTTCAAGGTTTGAGGCTAAGTCAAAATTAAATCAAAATAAAGAAGTAGTTGATTTTAAATCTGTTAAGAAAAAAATGGTTCAAATTCGAAAGAAATCATTATATTTAGCTATGGAAAAACTAAAAATAAAATAGCTATGCTATCTTAAGGAGAAATTAAAAAATGTATCTAAATGAATATTTATTAAAGTCTAGTAAAGATAAAAATATTCAAATTATAATCAATAATTTGAGTAGCGCAGCTATTGAAATATCTAATAATATAAGAAACATTGAAGATGACAGTGATAAAGAAAAGGTGAATACAAAAAATGTTGATGGAGATACTCAAAAACCATTAGATATTTTATCAGACGAAATTTTAATTGATTTTCTTAAAAAATCTCCAGTTTCAGCTTATGCATCAGAAGAGCAAGAAGGATTTGTTGATTTTAAAAATGAAAACGAGTTTATAGTATTTGCTGATCCTTTAGATGGATCCAGTAATATAGACGTTAATGTATCGATAGGAACTATCTTTTCTATTATGTCGAGAAATAACCTTTCTCTCGAAAAAGCTTTTACCCAAAAGGGAAGCAAACAAAAATCGTCTGGTTTTTTTGTATACGGACCAAAGATAACTTTGTTTTTAACTGTGGGGAATGGCACTGCTTTATTTAGTTTAGATGAAGCTAAGAATCAATTTGTATTAATTAATGAACGTCTGAGTATTCCCGAAGCTACATCTGAGTTTGCTATTAATGCGGCCTATAGTAGATTTTGGGATAAAAGAACATCTCAGTATATACAAAATTGTCAAAAAGGAATGGACGGACCCAGGGGGAGAGATTTTGGAATGAGATGGGTCGGTTCATTAGTAGCCGATGCTAGTCGAATATTTATTAAAGGTGGTGTTTTTTTATATCCAGCTGACGCAAGAGTTAAGTATAAGCAAGGTCGATTACGTTTAACATATGAAGCAAACCCAATAGCCTTTTTAGTTGAACAAGCTAATGGTAAAGCAACTAATGGTATTGAAGATATCCTAAACCTAGAAGTAACTAATATTCATCAAAGGTCCCCTTTAATCTTTGGGTCTTTAAAAGAAGTAGAAGAATTTAAAAATTCGAGTGAAAATTTATAAATTTTTGAAACTTCTATGTAGTTTTCATAATATAAGTGTTAAAGAGTAAACGTTAATTATTATTTAGAAAAGTTGTTAAGAGGAAATTTAATGCAGTCCCAGGTTAGATCTAAAGACGATATATCATTATTAATGGCTGATGCTATTAGATTTCTTGCTATGGATGGAGTCCAAGCGGCAAATTCAGGTCATCCAGGAATGCCAATGGGTATGGCAGACGTTGCAACTGTTTTATTTAGTAAGTTTATAAATATTTATCCAGATAATCCAGATTGGCCTGATAGAGACAGATTTGTTTTATCGGCTGGCCATGGATCCATGTTAATTTATGCAATCCACTATCTATTGGGTTATAAAGATATGCCCATAGAAAATATTAAAAATTTTCGTCAATTAAATTCAAATACAGCTGGTCATCCAGAATTTGGACATGCAAAAGGTATAGAAACTACAACTGGGCCGCTTGGGCAAGGTTTAGCAACGGCTGTAGGCATGGCTTTAGCTGAGAGATTGTTAGCTACAAGATTTGGATCAAAATTAGTTGATCATTACACATATGTTATTGCTGGAGATGGATGTCTTCAAGAAGGTATAAGTCATGAAGCAATAGAATTTTCGGGGCATTTAAAATTATCAAAATTAATAGTGTTGTGGGATGATAACAATATATCGATTGATGGCTCAACAGATTTATCAAATTCTGCTAATCAAATTCTAAGATTTAAGGCAGCTGGTTGGCATACCCAAATTGTTGACGGACATAATCATGAAGAAATTGAAGTTGCTCTTAATAATGCTAAAAAATCAAGAAAACCTTCTCTTATTGCCTGTAAAACAATAATTGGTTTTGGTGCTCCTACTCTAGCAGGAACGTCAAAAACTCATGGAGCTCCTTTGGGAGCAGAAGAAATTAAAGCAACGAGACTTGCCTTAGGCTGGACAAGTAACGCTTTTGAAATTCCACAAAATATTTTAATAGCTTGGAAAAAAACAATAGAAAGATCGAAGGATATTTATGAAGAGTGGGGAAGTAAACTTGAAAAGAGCCCAAAAAAGAAACGTTTTCAATCTTTTTTAGATGGAAATATTCCTAAGGCTTATGAAAGAAAAATGTCTTTATTTATAAAAGAAATGAAAGAAGCTAAACCTAAATTAGCTTCTAGGCAGTCTAGTCAAAAAACTCTAGAAGTAATAAATCAAATCATTCCAAATACTATTGGAGGATCGGCAGATTTAACGGGGTCAAATTTAACTAAGACAAGCCAGATGAAAACTGTTGCTCCTGGAAAATTCTCTGGCAATTATATTCATTATGGAATTAGAGAACATGCAATGGGTTCAATAATGAATGGTATTGCATTGCATAGAGGTTTTATTCCTTACGGTGGAACCTTTCTTGTATTTAGTGATTATATGCGAGCTTCAATTAGAATGTCGGCATTAATGTCACAGAGAATAATTTATGTGTTAACTCATGACTCAATTGGCCTCGGTGAAGATGGACCAACGCATCAACCCATAGAGCATTTAGCTATATTAAGATCTACCCCAAATTTAAACGTAATAAGACCAGCAGATGTTGTTGAAACTGCTGAAGCTTGGGACGTTGCTCTTAAGACTAATGGTCCAACCGTATTAGCCCTTTCAAGGCAAGGATTAAAAGCCTTTCGCTCAGAGAAATCTTCAGATAATCAAGTTGCTAAAGGTGGTTATATTTTAAATAATATTACATCAAATAGAGATTTAACTTTAATTGCAACAGGTTCAGAAGTAGAAATAGCAATGGAAGCATCTGAATTATTAAATAATCAAGGACTTAAAGTTGCTGTTGTGACATTGCCGTGTTGGGAGCTATTTGATAAACAGGATGAAGCTTATAAAATAGAAATTCTAGGTGATTGTCCTCGAATAGCTATAGAAGCAGGATGTGATATGGGTTGGGCTAAATATATTGGTGATAAAGGTGCTTTTATTGGAATGAAAGGGTTTGGTGCTTCAGGTCCTGCTTCAGAACTTTATAAGCATTTTGGCATTACTACTGAAGCGGTTGTAGAAAAAGTCAAATCAATATTAAATTAATTAATTGAAAATATTATTTAGAGTAAACTTTTAACAATGCCTCTTTCGATTAAAAATATAATAAATGAAAAAGTTAAAGATAAATCAGTTTTTATTAGAACTGATTTAAATATTCCAATGTCAAATGGAAAAGTTACAGATTTTATGAGAATGGAACGACTAGTTCCAACTATAAAGTATTTAAAATCCTCAGGGGCTAAAGTTATAATATGCAGTCATTTTGGAAGACCTGAAGGAAAAATTAATAAAGATTATTCTTTAAAACCACTAGTAAACATCCTATCGAAAGCTTTAGATTCTGAAGTTAAGTTTTCGGAATCCTGTATTGGTCCTAAAGCTTTGAAAGCCAAAGGTTCATTAATATCAGGGGAAATTTTATTGTTAGAAAATGTTAGGTTTCATAAAGGTGAAGCAACAAATGATATACAGTTCGCAGAAGAATTAGCACAAAAATGTGATATTTTTGTTAATGATGCTTTTTCTTGTTCCCATAGAGAACATGCAAGCTTGCATGCAATAACAAATTTTTTACCTTCATATTCAGGTATTTTATTAAATGAAGAAATAACTGCTTTACAATCAGTATTAATTTCACCTTCTAAGCCTGTTGCAGCATTAGTTGGGGGTGCAAAAATATCTACAAAAATAAATATTATTGAATATCTAATGACTAAGATGGATTATTTAATAATAGGAGGTGGAATGGCAAACACATTCCTAGTTGCAAAAGGGTTTACTGTAGGCAAAAGTCTTTTTGAAAAAGAAGCAGTTGAAGTTGCTAAGTCAATTCTAGAAAAAAGTAAAAAATATAACTGTGAAATTATACTGCCAATGGACCTTGTGGTTGCTAAAAAGTTTGAAGCTAATATTGAAACCCAAATAGTTTCTTCTGATATGATACCATCTGATATGATGGCTTTAGATGTTGGTCCGAAAAGTATTGATAAAATGAATGCTATTTTGAAAAATGTTAAAACATTATTATGGAATGGACCACTTGGAGCTTTTGAAATAGAACCTTTTGGAAAAGGAACTTTTTCTCTAGCTAAAGTAGCATCTCGCCTTACTGAAGAAGGGAAATTAATAACTGTAGCAGGGGGAGGAGATACGGCATTTGCTCTAAAAAAAGCTGGTGTAACTGAAAAATTTACGTATATTTCTTCAGCTGGAGGTGCTTTTCTTGAATGGGTAGAAGGTGTTCATTTGCCAGCTATATTGGCGTTAAGTAATAATTAAAATTTAACTATAATGAGAGGAAATAAAATGACAGTTAGAGTTTCAATTAATGGTTTTGGAAGAATTGGAAGAAATATATTAAGGGCTATTATTGAATCAGGTAGAGATGATATTATAGTTGTAGGAATTAATGATTTAGGGCCAGTAGAAACTAATGCACATTTATTAAGATATGATACCGTTCACGGAAGATTCCCAGCTGAAGTAAAAGTAAATGGCGATACTATAGATGTAGGTAAGGGTCCTATAAGAGTAACGGCTATTAGGGATCCCAAAGAATTACCATGGAAAGAACTTGATGTAGATGTTGCTATGGAGTGTACTGGAATTTTTGCAACGCGAGATAAAGCTTCTCAGCATTTAGATGCAGGAGCAAAGAGAGTTTTAGTTTCTGCCCCAGCGGCTGGAGCAGATCTAACTGTAGTTTATGGTGTCAATCACCAAAAATTAACAAAGGATCACTTAGTAGTATCTAACGCTTCATGTACGACAAATTGTTTGGCGCCACTTGCGATGATTATTAATAATGAAGTCGGTATTAAACAAGGGTTTATGACTACAATTCATTCTTATACAGGAGATCAACCTACTTTAGATACAATGCACAGTGATATGTATAGAGCTAGAGCTGCAGCAGGTAATATGATCCCAACTTCTACTGGTGCAGCAAAAGCTGTAGGACTAGTATTGCCAGAATTAAATGGAAAATTAGATGGCGTTTCCATGCGTGTTCCTACGCAAAATGTATCAGTAGTTGATTTTAAATTTAATGCAACTAGGCCTACTTCTGTCGAAGAGATTAACGATATTGTTAAAAAAGCTTCTTTGGGAAACTTAAAAAATATTCTTGGTTATACTGATGAGCCACTTGTATCAAGTGATTTCAACCATGATTCTCATTCTTCTGTTTTTCATATGGATCAAACAAAGGTAATGGATGGATCATTTGTTCGTGTTCTAAGTTGGTATGACAATGAATGGGGATTTTCTAACAGAATGTCAGACACAGCAGTTGCTATAAGCAAGACTATTTGAATTTTTTGAAATTGTAATAACTATCAGTAAAAAGGTATTAATAAAATGAAGGAATTATTAATAGCACCTTCTATATTGTCAGCCAATTTTGGTTTTTTAGCTGAAGAAATTAAATCAATTGACAAGGCTGGAGCTGACTGGATTCATCTAGATGTTATGGATGGTCATTTTGTTCCAAATTTAACATTCGGTCCTCCAGTCATTAAATCAATAAGGCCTTGCTCTCAAAAGCCATTCGACGCACATCTAATGGTAACAAATCCAGACGAAGTGATTGAAGAATATGTAGATGCGGGTGTTGACATCATTACCGTTCATAAAGAGGTTACCCCTCATTTGGATAGAACATTAACTCGTATTCGTGAATTAGGGTGTAAAGCTGGAGTTTCTATAAATCCAGGAACCTCAATTTCTGGTTTAGAATTTTTATTAGATAAATTAGACTTAATACTTGTAATGAGCGTTAATCCTGGATTTGGTGGTCAAACATTTATTAATTCTTCATTAGGTAAAATTAAAACCATCAGTGACCTGGTGGGAAAACGCCCTATTAATATTCAAGTTGATGGTGGAGTAAATAGTGAAATAGCTCCAAAGGTAATAAAAGCAGGCGCAAATGTTATAGTTGCCGGGTCAGCCGTATTCAAGGAAGGGAATGTCGAGAGTTATAAGCAAAATATAAAATCTCTTCGTCATTAGATTTAAGATATGAAACCAATTACTTATTCTATAATTTTTGATTTAGACGGAACGTTAGTTCATTCTGTGCCCGATATGCATTATGCTATAAATAAAACATTAAAAGAATATAACTTAAAGATTATTTCCGAAGAAACATTACAAACTTTTGTTGGAGAGGGGATGTTATCACTTGCTAAGAAAGTTGTAGATTTTTGTGGAGGAGATAAAAATTTATATGATATTATCTTCAATAGTTATAGGAAAAATTATTCTGAACAACCATATAAATATAGTTCTTTAATGCCAGGCGTAATGGAGGCTTTAAATTTTTTTTATGAACGTAATATTGCGATGGGAATATGCACTAATAAAAGACAATTTGTTACAGAAGATTTAATTGAAAAAATGAATTTAAAAAAGTATTTTAGTGTTATTATAGGTGCACGAGATAATATTCCTCTTAAACCATTACCTGATATGGTTCTTTTGGCAATGCAGGGATTTAAATCAACTGAAACGTCATTTTTTATGGTCGGTGATACATCTAATGATATAGATGCAGCTAAAGCTGCAAATATTAAATCAATAGCAATCAGAGGAGGTTATACTCATATTGATATTGAAAAACTAGATGCAGATTTTACATTAGATAGTATGAAAGACATAATCGATCTTTTTAAAAATAAATAGATTACATTGGGTCCCAACTGAAAACGTCACCACTCCGTTCATTGTCAGTCATTGAGCTTTTAAAAGCAGGATACGCCCTTTGAGCTATTTCTTGAGGTGTCCATCCTTTATCTGAATGAATACTTTTAATGGGTCTGTTTTGATTATATATGAACAACTCATTTAAACGAGCACTAAAAATCTGTCCTGTTACTTCTTTTGCAGCAGCAGAAGCTAGGAAAACAGCTAATGGAGCATTAGTTTCAGGTGTCATCTTTTTTAACCTTTCTACTCTTTCCTTTTCTGCATCTGTATTGGCGGGTATTGAATTTGTCATTCTGCTCCATGCAAATGGCGCTATACAATTTGACCTAACATTATATCTACTCATATCCAATGATATAGATTTTGATAATCCAACTATACCCAATTTTGCAGCAGAATAATTCGCTTGCCCAAAGTTTCCAATTAAACCTGAAGTACTCGTCATGTGAACATATGCACCTGAGTTTTGTTCACGAAAGTATGGAGCTGCAGCCCTACTCACGTAAAAACCACCATTTAAATGAACATTAATAACGTCTTCCCAGTCCGAAGGTTCCATTTTATGAAAAATAGTATCTCTTAAAATACCTGCATTATTTATAACAATATCTATTTTGCCATATGTGTCGATGGCTTTTTTTATAATTAATTGAGCACTTTCCCAAGTTGAAACACTTTCATTACTGGTGATTGCTTGCCCGCCTTTTTGAGTAATTAAACCACATGTTTCTTCTGCTGGAGATTTAGAGCCTCCATCTCCAGTCAAGGATACTCCTATATCATTAACAACAATTGAGGCACCTTCTGCTGCTAGCGCTAACGCCATTTCCCGGCCAATACCGCCACCTGCTCCAGTTACAACCGCTACTTTGTTCTCTAGTTCTAGATCAATTCTCATTTTTAAAGGCCCTTAATAATTTATATTTTATTAAATAATTTTATAATTGAACTATATTATTTTTTAAATTTAAAACAAGTTTCGAAAAAAATATTTGATTAATTTTGTATATATTAATTATTGATATTTAATTATAATTTATTTGATCATCATAATATTGATATCTAAATCATTATATCATATAAATTAAATGTGTATGTGGTCTAGTAGCTCATCTGGATAGAGCGCCAGATTCCTAATTTGGAGGTAAGAGGTTCGAGTCCTCTCTAGATCACCACGCTTAAAACCCTAGGTATTATAAAATAACGTGTCCTAAAGACTTCATTAAATTTAATGCTTTAATCAAAATACTTATTTAGATTTAACTATTTTTATAATCCATTAATTGAATTTGTAAGTTATTTCAAAGTAGAGTATTTTAAGAAATCCATTGTTAATATTGATTTAGGCTTGTTTATTCTTCTCAAGATTACCATTTCAAATATATAATTATAAAGTTTTATGGGACTTTAAATATTGATAAATTTTTTTTCTGAATTTGAACTTTC
>Ga0209502_10001355_pt1 | contig 22693 bp, 23 predicted proteins | sample ArcticOcean_MG_C_10_FD_187442 | JGI IMG/M metagenome (GOLD analysis project Ga0209502, IMG submission 187442) | Marine microbial communities from western Arctic Ocean - ArcticOcean_MG_CB11_90 (SPAdes) (version 2) | ecosystem: Environmental > Aquatic > Marine > Oceanic | place: Arctic Ocean... | reverse complement strand
CGCTTATCTTGATAGTTTAGATAAAGCAGCAATAATTGAAACTGTGCGAACTGGCGCATTAGGAATTGGTCGCGGAGATAGAATACTTAAAATATAATATTTAAAGGAAATTTATGAAAGTTTATTATGACAAAGATGCAGATTTAAGTGTTATCAAAAAAATGAAGGTTGCGGTATTAGGTTATGGCTCTCAGGGCCACGCGCACGCAAACAACCTAAAAGATTCTGGTGTAGATGTAGTTGTAGGATTACGCGAAGGATCAACATCTTCAGATAAAGCAAAATCCGCTGGTTTGAATGTTAAGAATGTAGAAGATGCCACTGCTTGGGCAGACCTCGTTATGGTTTTAGCACCAGATGAATTTCAAGGAACAATATATTCAGATAATATTGAACCAAATTTAAAGCAAGGTGCGACGCTTGCATTCGCGCACGGCTTTAATATTCATTTCGGACAAATTAAACCAAGGGTGGATTTGAATGTAATTATGATTGCGCCCAAGGCACCGGGGCATACCGTTCGTTCTGAATTTGTTAAAGGTGGTGGAATACCAGACCTAATTGCAATCCAACAAGACGCAACTGGTAACGCAAAAAATATTGCTCTTTCTTACGCTTCGGCAATCGGTGGTGGAAGAACTGGAATTTTAGAAACTACTTTCAAGGATGAAACTGAAACAGACCTATTTGGCGAGCAAGTAGTCTTATGTGGAGGAACTACTGCTTTAGTTCAAGCAGGGTTTGAAACTTTAGTAGAGGCCGGATACGAGCCAGAAATGGCATATTTTGAATGTCTTCATGAATTAAAATTGATTGTTGATTTGATGTATGAGGGTGGCATTGCAAATATGCGATACTCTATTTCGAATACAGCTGAATATGGAGATGTAACCAGAGGCTCTAGGATTGTTAATTCAGAAACAAAAGCTGAGATGAAAAAAATTCTAGGTGAAATTCAAGATGGATCATTTGCTAAGGAATTCGTAAGTAATGTAGGAGATTTACCAGCACGTCGTGAAATACAAAGGAAGCATCAGATTGAGCAAGTTGGAGAGTCTCTTCGTTCGATGATGCCATGGATTACAAAGATTGTTGATAAGTCAAAGAATTAATTGAAAACAAACTTAACTTACCCAATAATAGCCAAAGAAGGCTGGTTATTTCTTAGTATTTCAATTGCTGCTAGCATAGCTACAAGCATTTGGTGCCTAGAAGCAGCTATCCCTCTGTGGATTATATCCCTATTTATTTTACAGTTTTTTCGAGACCCAATTCGAGAAATACCACAAGACAAAAATTTGATAGTTTCAGCAGCAGATGGTCGAGTTATTTTAATTGAAAAAACGACTGATCCTTACAAAAAAAGGAGAGCTATAAAGGTTAGTGTATTTATGAACGTTTTTAATGTCCATTCAAACAAAGCCCCTATTTCAGGAAAGATTATTAATAAATCTTATTTTCCTGGTAAATTTTTTAATGCCGCCCTGTCTAAAGCTTCCTTAGAAAATGAACGGTGTGCCTTGTTGATAGAAACTGAAGATAAAAAATTAGTGACTTGTGTTCAAATTGCAGGTCTTATTGCTAGAAGAATATTATGTTACAAAGAAATTGGTAACAATATGGTAAAGGGGGAGCGCTATGGCTTTATTCGTTTTGGCTCTCGTGTAGATTTGTACCTGCCTGAAAATTCAAAAATTAAAGTAACGCTTGGCCAAAAAGTTAAAAGCTGCCAATCAATAATTGCAGAGCTTTAAAAAAATTTAGATAAAATATCTTGAATTTATTAGGGAATGTATGTGGACAATTCGTTCAAAGCTTTTTCATATACTTCTCTTTTAAAATCGATAACCTGCTTTAATGGAGACCAAAAATTATCCCATCGCCAAGAGTCAAATTCTGGCTTATCAGAGTTTGTTAACAAAACATCAGAGTCATTCCCAACAAATTTTAACAAGAACCATATTTGCTTTTGTCCTTTATAGCGACTAGCGCCGTCGCGCCTAACCCATTGCTTTGGAACTTCGTATCTTAACCAATCTTTTGTTTTTCCAAGAATCTTCACATGATCAGGGCCAAGGCCAACCTCTTCCATTAACTCTCGATACATTGCTTCTTCTATACTCTCTCCTTCGTTTATTCCACCTTGAGGAAATTGCCAAGCATCTTCAGCAACACGTTTCGCCCATAAAACTTGATTATGTTTGTTTAAAATGACAATGCCAACGTTCGGTCTATATCCTTCTTGATCAATCATAGTGTTATCCTTAATATAGACTCTATTTTTTCACAAATAAAAACTTATTAAAAGCTTGATTTTATCATTATGCAAAATAAAAAAATTGTTCTAACCATACTAATATCTCTCTTTACACTATTAATCTACCTTTATAGTAACAATGAAAAAATTAACTCTAAAGCTTATATTACCAATCAGGGAGATAATACAGTCTCTGTAGTTGACCTTATTAAACTTGAGGTAATAAAAACAATAAAAGTAGGTGTTGCACCTCTCGGAATCACAATTTTAAACAAAAAAAACCTTGCTTTTATTGGTAATGTTGGGACTGATGACATTCATGTTATTGACACAAATACAGATGAAATTATTAGAACAATAAAATTAAACACTGCCCCTCTAAGCTTAACTTCTAGCCCTGACGAATCTTTAGTTTATGTAACTGACTGGTTTAAAAATAATATTTTAATTATATCTGTTGATAAAATGAAAGTAATTGATTCTATTGAAGTTGGAAAAACTCCATCAGGAATTACTTTCAATAAAAAATATGGTTATCTAATAATTACAAATAGAGACTCAGATGCAGTTGAGATATATAAAGAAAATAAGTTAATCAAGAGACTAACTACAGGAAGGCATCCATTTGGGGTTCATACTAAAGGACAATATGCTTATACCGCTAATGTATACGATGATTCAATCACAATTATCAATCTAGTAGATTGGACTACTAAAATAATTAAAGTTGGCGCGCATCCTTATAATGTATTAACTCACCAGAATCTTGGCTTCGTAACAAATACAGTTGATGACTCGTTAAGCATTATTGACCTAAAAATTGGTAAAGAGATAAAACAAATAAATACTGGTGAGACTCCTGAAAATTTAGATATACATCGAAAATTAAATTTACTTATAGTTACAAATTGGGGAAGTGATTCAATTTCTGTGTACTCACTTAAAAATTTAAAGCTAATAAAAGAAATAAAAACAGGAGCACAAAGCCGATCTTTTGGGGAATTTATACTACAGTAAAGTTTTTATAGTAATATGTTCAATTGATTTTTAATTAATGAAGGATTTATTAGATGAGAAAATTTATTTTAGCTCTAACAGCACTAGCATTCTCCATGTCAGTTTTTGCACATGGGCCAACACCTCAAAAAGTTCAGGAATCTGTAACAGTGAATGTTTCCATTGATAAAGCATGGGAACTAGTTAAAGACTTTGGTGCAATTAATAAATGGCATCCAGCAGTAAAAGATATAAAAATTGAAAAAAGAGGTGAAGATACCTATCGAATACTTACTCTAGAATCAGGAGATAAGCTTGAAGAAAAATTTAGGTCAATTGATGAAGACCTAAAGAAGATAAAATGGGAAATTACAAAAGGTAACGTACCGTTCAGTGATTTCAACACATACATAATAGTATCAAAAGGTGCTAATGCTAACGAATCAATAATTCAGTGGACTGCAAGATTTTATCGAACTTACAAACTTAATCCTCCGATACCAGAAGGACAAGATGATGCTACAGCAAAAGCTGCAGTGCAGGGTATTGTGGATAATGGTATAGCCGGCTTGAAAAAAACTTTAGAATCAAAATAATGCTTAAGTATTTTATAGAGAGCGGATTATTTAATCCGCTTTTTTTATGATTACAATTAACTCACAAAAAAAACCTAAAGCAATCTTGATATGGCTGCATGGACTTGGTGCAGATGAAAATGACTTTGTGCCATTTGTAAAAAATTTAAACCTTCATGATGTTGAATTCATTTTACCAAACGCTCCATTAAGGCCAATTTCTATGAATCAGAGTATTGAGATGAGAGGCTGGTACGACATCAAAGGTACGCACGAATCTCTTAATTTTTCTTATCAAGATGAGAGTGGCTTAATAAAATCTAAAGATCTCATTGAAGCTATAATCAAAAAAAGATGTGCACTAAGCAGTACTAACTTTAAAGTATTTATTGGAGGTTTCTCTCAGGGAGCGGCCTTATCTTTGTTCACTGGGCTATCATCAAATCTTGAAATTAGTGGGATTATTGCCCTATCTGGTTACCTGCCAAAAAACATTAAGCATTCAAGTCCTACACATCCACCAATAATTGCAATCCATGGCGAGGGTGATGATATCATTGCTATAGATATAGCTAAAAATAGTTATTTAGAAATTGAGAAATCGGAAGATTTCTTATTTAAATCCTATAATATTGCTCATGAAGTAATCTATGAGGAAATTATAGATGTTAAAAACTTCTTAATTAAGAATATATAATCATGGCTAAAGAAAATATAAATATAGAAAATCTGTTAAAAAAATTGGAATCTATTGTTACAAAAATGGAAGATGGCAGTTTGAATCTAGAAGACTCACTAGAGTCCTACGAAAAAGGAATAGCTTTAGTTAAATCAGCTCAAGAATCACTAAAGAAAATTGAGCAACGTGTTCAAATTCTTTCACAAAAAAATGAATTAGAAGATTTTAATCCCGATGACTGAAGATTTTAGTTTTTGGGCTAATTCGCATCAAAAAAGGATAGAGCATTTCATGATGCAAAATCTAAAGGATGTATCATCTAACTCCTTAATTCATGAAGTATGTAGTCATGGATCTCTAAATGGCGGTAAGAGATTTAGAGCTTTACTTTGTTATGCCATTGGCGAGGCTACACAAACCAATAAGCTAATTCTTGATCATATTGCTTCTTCTATAGAATTCATACATGCTTACTCTCTAATTCATGATGATCTTCCGGCCATGGATAACGATGACTTAAGAAGAGGAAAGCCAACATGTCATATGAAATATGATGAAGCTCATGCTATTCTTGCTGGGGATGCACTTCAATCGTTAGCATTTGAAATTTTATCCGCGCCTACATTCCTAGTTGATGCTCAAAAAAAAATAAAAATTATTCACTCACTATCTAATGCAATTGGAATAAATGGTATGGTAAAAGGTCAATCCTTAGATATTAAAGCTACATTAAAAGTTGCTAAAATTAAGGAATTAGAAAACTTGCAGGAATTAAAAACAGGATTATTATTCGATGTTATTGGCTCTGCGTCTTACCTTGTTGTAAAAAGTCCCAAAGAAGAAACTAAGATAAAAATTAGTAAACTTTGTTTATTGCTAGGGAAAATTTATCAGATAACAGATGATATTCTTGATTATGAATCGAATGATGAAATTTTAGGTAAAACGAGTGGTAAAGATAAAAAAGATAATAAGTTAACTTACGTTTCACTAGTGGGTATTGATGAAGCAAAAAAGATTAATAGTGGTTATTTTAAGGAAATCAAAACAATAATAAGTTTGATTCCTGGAAATACTATATTTTTAAGGAAATTAATTGAAAAAATTTATCAAAGAAGTCATTAAATGGATTATCTAGAAAAAATAAATACACCATCAGATATCAAAAAGCTTTCTAGAAGTGAATTGAAGTTGCTAGCCAAAGAACTTCGTTCTTTTATAATTGACAGCGTATCAAGAACAGGCGGGCATCTGTCATCAAACTTAGGTGTAATTGAGCTCACTATAGCCCTTCATTATGTATATAACTGTCCAAATGACCAAATTGTATGGGATGTTGGCCATCAAACCTATGCACATAAGATTTTAACTGGGAGAAGAGATCAAATGCATACACTCAGACAAAAAGATGGCATCTCTGGCTTTCCAAGACGGTCTGAAAGTGAATTTGATAGTTTTGGTACAGGGCATTCAAGCACATCAATATCTGCTGCGTTAGGAATATCAGAAGCTTTCAAAATAAATAAGTCTAAATATAGATCAATCGCTGTTATTGGTGATGGGGCAATGACTGCGGGAATGGCTTTTGAAGGTTTAAATAATGCAGGCAACACTGAAAATGACATACTTGTGATATTAAATGATAATGACATGTCTATTTCAAATAATGTGGGAGCACTAAACAACTATCTCGCAAAACTCCTCTCAGGAAAGCTATATGGAGGAATAAAGCGCTCAGGAAAAGCTGTATTTTCCAAAGTACCACCTATGCTTGAGTTGGCTAGAAAGACTGAAGAACATGTTAAAGGTATGGTGATACCTGGTACTTTATTTGAAGAATTTGGATTCAACTATATTGGCCCTATTGATGGACATGATTTAGACACATTAATAGACACGCTTACTAATATAAAGTCCCTAAAGGGACCTCAATTCCTTCATGTAGCGACTAAAAAAGGTTATGGATATAATCCAGCCGAAATCAACCCAAATAAATTTCATGGTGTAGGTAAATTCAATCCTCAAAATGGAAAAACAGATGTAAAAAAAGAATTTAAAAATTTTACTGGTATTTTTTCTGAATGGATTATGGATGCCGCAAAAAAAGATCCTAAGCTTTGTGCTATCACTCCTGCAATGTCAGACGGATCAGGATTGAATGAATTTTCAAAAAAATATCCAAAAAGATTTTTTGATGTTGGAATTGCTGAGCAACATGCTCTCACATTTGCTGCTGGACTTGCGTGTCAAAAATTAAAGCCAGTGGTTGCAATATATTCAACATTTTTGCAAAGAGCATACGACCAACTAATTCATGATATTGCACTACAAAATATTCCTATGCTATTTGCAGTTGATCGTGCAGGAATCGTTGGTGCTGACGGCGCAACTCATTCAGGTAATTTTGATCTTTCGTACTTAAGGTGTATTCCAAATATCACAATAATGACCCCAAGCGATGAAAATGAATGTTACCAAATGCTTGAAACAGGATTTAACTATAATGGAATATGTGTAGTTAGATTTCCAAGAGGTCATGGTAATGGTACCCAAATTGATAAAAAATTAAACTTATTAGCTATAGGGAAGTCGAAAAAAGTCAGGAACGGCAGAAAAGTAGCAATCCTTGTTTTTGGTCCTCTACTTCATACTGCTCGTGAGGTAGCTGAGGATTTAGATGCAACTCTTGTAGATATGAAGTTTGTGAAGCCAATTGACGAGAGAATGATTAAGAATTGTGCAAATAATCATGATCTTATCGTAACAATTGAGGATAATTCAATCTTAGGTGGAGCAGGCTCAGCAGTTTTAGAGATTATAAGTATTAGTAACTTAAAATGTAAAACTCTTTGTTTAGGGATACCAGATCATTTTGTTGAGCATGGCACACAGGAAGAAATTTATAAACTATGTGGGTTAGATAAAAATGCTATTGTTAAGAAAATTGTTAAACAATTGTAGTAATGATAAACTTCCTTTTTAATAAGATTAAATATAATGAATAAAATAATTTCAAACGAATTAATTGAAGATGTTCAAAACAGTCCTGATAAAAGACATCTTGATATAGATAAAGTAGGTATTAAGGCAATTAAACACCCTATTATTGTTAAAGATAAAAAAGGTGGTGTTCAGCACACTGTTGCAAATTTTAGTATGTATGTGCATCTTCCTCATAATTTCAAAGGCACACATATGTCAAGATTCGTTGAAATTTTAAACGAAAATGATGATGCAATTTCTGTTGAGTCGTTTGAAAAAATTCTCAAAAAAATGTTAGCTAGGTTAGAGGCAAATTCTTGTGATCTTGAAATGAGTTTTCCTTATTTTATAAATAAGGAAGCACCAATATCCAAAGTTAAAAGTCTTCTGGATTATGAAGTTAGTTTTATAGGTAAAATAACAGATGGAGTTTTCACAAATACAACAAAAGTAATTATTCCTGTAACCAGCCTATGTCCTTGCTCAAAAAAAATATCTGATTATGGTGCACACAATCAAAGATCTCATGTAACAGTGACTATAGAAACAAATAAATTTGTATGGATTGAAGACATTATAGATATTGTTGAAAAACAAGCTTCTTGTGAATTATATGGCCTTTTAAAAAGGCCAGACGAAAAGTATGTAACTGAAAAAGCTTATGATAATCCTAAATTTGTTGAGGATATGGTTAGAGATATAGCAACGGATTTAAAAGTGCATAAGAAAATAAAAACCTTTGTTGTTGAATCAGAAAACTTTGAATCTATTCATAATCACTCTGCCTATGCACTTATTAAAGGTAACAATAGCTAATTAAGCAATAAAATAGGCTAAACACTGACGACAAATACTTTAGGTTACGATGAGAATGGATTTGTTCTCTTAACATCCATATTTTGTGCTCTATCACGGAGAGCATGATCAATAAGAACTAAAGCAAGCATAGCCTCAGTTATTGGTACTGCACGAATTGCAACACATGGATCATGGCGGCCAGTAGTCTTCATCTGAACTGATTTGCCTTTGAGATCAATTGAGCTCCTGTCTTGTGGAATGCTTGATGTAGGTTTAAATGCGACATTAACTTCAATATTTTGCCCAGTAGAAATTCCACCCAAAACACCACCGGCATTGTTCGATTGAAATCCATCACTTGTCATCTCATCGCTATGTTCAGTTCCTTTCTGAGAGACGCTAGAAAAACCTGCTCCAACTTCTACACCTTTAGTTGCATTTATACTCATCATCGCTGAGGCAATATCTGAATCTAGTCTAGAAAAAATTGGTTCTCCCAAGCCTGGAGGGACATTCATTGCGCATACTGATATTTTTGCCCCTACTGAATTTTTATCAGCCCTCACATCATCCAAGTAATCTTCTAATTCTTTTATAACTGAACTGTTTGCAACAAAAAAAGGATTATTATTAACATGCTTCCAGTCTACAAATGGTATACTTTTTTCGCCTAGCTGAACTAAGCATGCTTTAATTTCAACTTTATATGTTTCTTTTAACCATTTTTTTGCAATAGCACCAGCGGCAACCCGAACGGCAGTTTCTCTTGCGCTTGAACGACCTCCGCCACGATAATCTCTAATGCCATACTTTTGAAGGTAAGTAAGATCTGCATGTCCAGGGCGAAATGTTTCTTTTATCTTCGAATAGTCCTGACTCCTTTGATCATTATTGTAAATAATGAAGCCAATTGGTGCTCCGGTAGTTTTTCCTTCAAAAATTCCAGAAAGAATTTTCACCTCATCACTTTCTTTTCTTTGCGTTACAAATTTTGATGTTCCAGGCTTGCGTCTATCAAGATCAACTTGTAAATCTGATTCATTCAAATCCATTCCAGGGGGGCAACCATCAACAACGCCACCAATTGCTGCACCGTGAGACTCACCAAATGAAGTTAAAGTAAATAATTTACCAAATGTATTTCCAGACATAAAACCCCTATATGTTAAAACTTATATCAAATTATATCATTGAGAAGCAAATAATACCTCTAAGGTTCTACAACTAAAAAATTACCTGGCATTAAATTGTTTAACTTATAATCGCCAATTTCAACTCTAATTAGGCGTAAAGTTGGATGTGAAATAGCAGCTGTCATTTTTCTCACCTGTCTATTTTTTCCTTCTAAAATTTTAATTTGTATCCATGCAGTTGGTATCAATTTTCTTTTTCTTATTGGGGGCACCCTCTCCCAGATGGCAGGTTCCTTAACTCTTTCAATTAGAGCAGGCTGGGTGCGATAACTTTTAATGTTCACGCCTGCTCTTAATTTTTCAAGAGAGTCATCGCTTGGAGTATTTTCAACTTGAGCCCAATAAGTTTTATACGTATTACTTTTTGGGTTAGATATTTTATTTTGTAAAACTCCATTGTCGGTTAAAATGATTAAGCCTTCACTGTCTGAATCAAGTCGGCCGGCAGGATAAACATTTTTATGTGGAATAAAGTCTTTTAATGACGCATACGTCTTATGTTCTGAAAACTGACTAATGACACCATAAGGTTTGTTAAATAGAATAATCATCAATTAAAAAATATAGCGAGAAAAAAATTTATGTCCAGCAAAATTAAAATTCCAAAAAATGGTGAAGCGATTAGTATAGATTCAAACTTTAAATTAGATATTCCAAGCCATCCAATTATTCCATTTATTATCGGTGATGGAATTGGCGTTGATATCACACCGTCAATGCATGCTGTAATCGATAATACACTTAAAAAAGCATATGGTGAAACCAAAAAAATTGAATGGATGGAAGTTTATGCTGGCGAAAAAGCAACAGAACTGTATGGTGAAGATAGTTGGCTTCCTGATGAAACACTAGATGCATTAAAGAAATATATACTATCAATCAAAGGTCCTTTAGCAACACCAATTGGCGGTGGTATTCGTTCTTTAAACGTTGCACTTAGACAGAAACTTGATCTTTTTGTATGTTTGCGGCCAATAAATTATTTTAAGGGCGTCCCAAGTCCATTAAAAAATCCAGAAAAAACTAATATGGTTATCTTCAGAGAAAATACTGAAGATATTTATGCTGGAATTGAATGGGAGGCTAAATCTGATGAGGTTGGTCAATTAATCGCTAAGCTAAATGAACTTGGTGTTAAGGATAAGATTCGCTTTCCTGATTCTTGTGCTTTAGGTATAAAGCCCGTTTCAAAGGAAGGTAGTCAAAGGTTAATAAAAAAAGCAATACAATTTGCGATCGATAACAATAAAAAAAATGTTACCTTAGTTCATAAAGGAAATATTATGAAATATACAGAAGGTGGGTTTAAAAAATGGGGGTATGAGCTAGCAAAAGAAGAATTTGGTGCTAAGGAAATTACTCCTGGTGAGTACCAGCTGAGTAATGGTTTAATTATTAAAGATTGTATTGCAGATGCATTCCTACAAGAAATTCTCATAAGGCCTGAGGAGTATGATGTTGTGGCAACTTTAAATCTTAATGGAGATTATATTTCTGACGCATTAGCTGCACAAGTAGGTGGAATTGGTATTTCACCAGGGGCAAATTTATCAGATTCAACTGCCATATTTGAAGCAACACATGGTACGGCACCAAAAATTGCTGGGCAAAATATAGCTAATCCAAGCTCTTTAATTCTATCAGCGCAGATGATGTTAGAGCATATGGGCTGGTTTGAAGCAGCAGAAATTTTAAAAGCTTCTTTCCATAAAACATTAGAAAAAAGACAAATGACTGCTGATTTTGCTTTACAAATCAAAGACTGTAAAGCATTATCAACAAAAGAATTTGCAATTGCATTAATTGCAAATATGTAAAAAAAGGTTCCTTAGGAACCTTTTAATTAAGCTTTTTGGATATTTGAAGCTTGCTTACCTTTAGGACCATCAGTTACTTCGAAAGAAACTCTTTCTCCTTCTTTTAAACTTTTGTATCCCTCTTCTACTATTGCAGAAAAGTGAGCAAATAAATCATCACCTCCATCATCTGGAGTGATGAAACCAAAACCTTTTGAATCATTGAACCACTTAACTATTCCTTCAGCCATTACGATACATCCTTTACTAATTTGGGAGGCCCCTAAAGTTTGAATCAAGAGAGTAAGAGTGAAGAGCTTAAAAAATTAAGGAAAACACAAAAAATATTACTTAATACAAACACCTGATTCGTATTTTCATAGATTCCAGATAAATGTCAAGTTTTTTTACACTTTATTGTAAATATTCTTCCAACTGCTTATGTGGGATTGCACCAGGAATTCTCTTACCACTTTGCAAAATAATTGTTGGAGTAGAAGAAATTCCTAAATCTTTTCCTAATTTTACAATCTTATTTATTGGTGTTTTACAGGTTCCGGAGTTTTTTGGTAATTTACCTTCAAGAATATAGTCGTTCCATGCTTTAACTCGATCTTCTGCACACCAAATTTTTTTGGACTTTTCTTCAGCTTCTGGATGTATAGCGAGAGGATATAGGAACGTGTATATAGTTATATTATCTATGTTAGATAGCTCATTTTTTTCAAGTTTTTTACAATAAGGGCAATCTATATCAGAAAAGATTGCAATCTTTCTTTCTCCATTTCCTTTTACGACTTTAATTGCATCCATTAAGGGTAAATCATTAAAATCAACCCTAGATAAAACCTCAAGCCTTTCCTCTGTTAAATCATTTTTAGTTTTTGGATCTACTATACGACCCTCCACTATTAAAAAATCGAAATTATCATTTGTATAAATAATTTGTCCACCTATATAAACTTCGTATAAATCATTAAATTCAGTTTTTTGTATTCCTTTAATTGGGAGTTCGGGATAAGTTTTTTTAATAATCTTGGTTAGCTCTTCTTCACCACCATGGGCAAAAAAAGAAATAAATAAACATAAAAATATTAAGATTTTTTTAATCATGAAATTGCCTTTTTAATAAGTAAGTTTTTTACATTTTCTTTACTTTCGAGTATTTTTATAGCCTTAATTAGGGCTTTATTGATCAACTGACTTTTACTTGAAAATGCCGATTGAAGAACAGAAGTCAATGTACTAAACTCATAAATATCTATTCTACGTGACCTTTCATAGCTTCGCAAAAATCCTGGAAGGCCAATATCTTTATACTTGCTTGATGTTAAACATTTTTCAAAATTAATGATATCTCTAATGCCTAAGTTTAGTCCTTGCCCAGCGAGTGGGTGAATTGAATGAGCTGCATTACCCATCAGCACAACTCTTTTATCAAACAATTTATCGTTCAGAATCATTGTTAGAGGGAAATCATTTTTATTAGAAATATTACAAATACCTTCATATTCTCTTCCAATAATACTTTTAAGTTTATTGATAAATTTTGAATCATTCATATTATTTAATTTTTCAAAAAAATCTTGATTGCATGACCACACAACTGAGATAGTTTTTGGTGATACAGGGAGTAGCGCCAAGATACTTTCTTCTAAAAAGTATTGCTTTGCTTTATTTCCTGTATCTGTTGAGGTTTCAAAACTAAAAACTATCGCATTTTGTTTGAAGTCTTTAATTTTTTTTCTTATATTGAGTTGTTCTTTTATTTTAGAGCTTGCTCCGTCACATGCTATTAAAATAGAGGCTTGAATACTTTCTCTCTCCAACTCTATTAAAACTTTATCAGATGAATTATCTATATTAATCTTATCTGGCTCTGTAAAAAATTTAATATCTACAGAATCTATTTTTCTCTGAATCTCCTGAAGTAGCTTTCTCTCAGAAACCATATAAGCTAATGCAGGTTCGAAAACTGAGTCTGCGCTAAAATTAGCACTCGAGTTATTGCGATTAATTTCAATATTTTCTATAGGGTGCATTGAATCAATAAATTCATTTCTTAACCCAATTAATCTCATCCAATCAACCGAACTTGGACTTAATGCATAGGTTTTATCTTTGGTATTTTTAAAATCTGTTTTAACCTGGTAAACATCAAAACCATTTCTTTTAAAACAAAGACTGGTTAAATTACCAATAACTCCTCCCCCATAAACAATGACTTTATTTAGTAATTTATTTTCCATAACTCATTTTTCTTACAAACTTTTTCTTTATTGGTGGAGCTAAGTCTAATATAGAGAGAGCCATCCCTCTAAGCCTATTTATCCCAACAAAGTTATTAGAAAAAAGCATCACTAACGAATCAGTAAATCTTAAAATATTTTTTGTTTCTTTTTTCCTTAAAAGATTAAATTCATTGAGCATTAATTTAGTCTCTAGGTTATTATCATTTTTTATACAATCAGACAGCACTAATGCATCCCTAACGCCAGTATTTAAGCCCTGTCCAGCAACTGGATGCATTGTTTGTGCTGAGTTCCCTATTATCGCAATATTTTCTTTTGGGTGCTCAGTAATTGATGATTGTTTCAAAGGAAAAATTATCCTTTTTTCACAAATTTTAAAAGTTCCAATACGATCGCCAAAATGAGCTTGGAGTTCTATTAAAAACATAGCATCATCAAGCTGGTTTATTTTTTTTATTCTATCACTAGGTCCTGTCCATACCAGTGAATATTGGCCATGAAGGTTAGGTAGTAAAGCCATTGGTCCCATATTGGTAAATCTCTCATATGCAATATTAGAATGTGGTATGTCAGTTTCTATATGTGTCACTAATGCGCTGTGCTCGAAAGACTTGTTCGCTCTTTCAATAGCTATGCCATTGATTTCTTTGCCTCCACCATCTGCTAGCACTAATAAGTCGCAATTCAATGACTTTTCTTTTGATTTATATTTATAAATTAAACTTTGTTTTTTATTATCATTATTAAATGATAACAATTCTGATTGATAGAGTGCTTTAATATTTTCTGAATTAGACATTTTTTTTTGAAGAACTGAGATGAGATCACCATAGGAGATTATGTAACCTAACGCCTCCTGATCATAATCCTCCGCCTCCATTAAAGATCTACCGAAAGTTCCTTTTTGACTAGTGTGAATTTTTTTAATTGGTGTTAGCATTCCTTCTAAATCTTTCCATACATCAATTTTCTCTAAAATAAACTTAGTGCCATTTGATAGGGCTAATGCCCTCTTGTCGTGATGAGTTTTAATCTCTGAATTAGACTCAAGTAGTAGTATTTTTGAAATTTTAGACTTATTTAATAGGGCAAAAATTATTCCAACTGGGCCGCCTCCAACTATTACGATTGAGTTATTCATTCAAACTACCTACCACGTCCTCCAAATCTTTAACTTCTTTTGGTGCATTAGCACTTAGCACTTTGCTTCCAGAAGGGGTTACCACTACATCGTCTTCGATTCGAATACCAATCCCCCAAAATTCTTTGGGTACATTGCTATTGGGCTTAATATAGCAACCAGGTTCAATAGTTAAGACATTGTTAGCTAAAAATTTTACAGGCTTTGAATTTATTTCGTCAAAAGAGTCATCTATATATTTACCCGTATCATGAACATCTAAACCAAGCCAGTGACTTGTTCGATGCATAAAAAATTCTTTATAAAGTTCTTTTTCAATGATTTCGTCACGAGTACCTTTTAATATTTTTAAGTCAATGAGCCCGTCAATAATAACCTCAACGGCTGACTTGTGTGGATCATCAAAATAGTTACCGGGCTTAACTTGATTAATAGCTTTTTTTTGCGCTTCAAGAACAATCTGATAGATATCTTTTTGTGGTGGGCTAAATTTTCCGTTGATTGGATATGTTCTTGTGATGTCGGAGGCATAGCTTTCTAACTCACACCCCGCATCAATTAATAGTAAATCGCCATCCTTCAATACACTATCATTACTCACATAATGAAGGGTGCAAGCGTTACTTCCTCCAGCAACAATTGAGCTATAGGCAGGATATCTTGCACCATTTTGCATGAATTGATTCAATATTTCACCCTCAATTTGGTATTCATATTTACCGGGCTTTGTCATACCCATTGCGAATATATGGCCTTTAGCAGCAATATCTGCTGACTTCTGCATAATATTGATCTCGTTCTCATTTTTTAGGCATCTCATAGCATCCAATAACATACTTAAATCACAGTAACTGTCCTCGACTTTTTTTCCCTCCACCCAGTGTTGTAAATTTTTATTATTCTTAATTGCACTATTTGATGGAGATGTTTCTGGGATGCAGAAAATATTTTTACTCGGAAGATAGCCTTTTAAGATTTTGGGAGCTATTTTATTAATTTCTTCAAGCGAATAAGCTTCATCAAACAAGAATTGCTTTGCCGCTTCTTCAGGTCCAAAAATATAACCATTCCATATCTCCTTATTTATATCCTTAGGTTTACAAAAAATAATGGATCTAGGCTGATTTCCGCCCACTATGAAAATGACTGCTTCGGGCTCAGGGAAGCCAGATAAGTAATGGAAATAACTATCGGATCGAAATGGATAATCACAATCTCTATTTCTTGATGATTCGTCTGCATTAGAAATTACAGCCACACCATCCCCCAACATATCTGCTAAATTTTTTCTTCTCTTTTGAAAATCTTTATAAGTATTCATAATTAATCTACTTTATTTATAAGTGCAAGTCTTTTAGGAGTACCAACATCAGACCACATTCCTTTAAATAATTCACCTTTTATTAAAGAATTAGATATAGAAGTTTTAAGTAATGGGAGTAGCTGCATCCTAAATCCTTTTTTTAAGCTATTAAACAACCTAGGATGGTAAACAGCAATCCCAGAAAAAGTATGGAGATTTTCAGAATTGAGTACAACATAATTATTATCAGACAATCCAAAATCACCAGTTTGATTATGCTCTGGATTTTCCACAAGTATTAGATATCCATCACAAGTCTTACTTAAATTAATTAACCGTAACTTTGCATAGTCAAAATTTGAAAAAATATCAGCATTGATTACTGCAAATGGCTCATCGCCAAGATATGGTAAGGCATTCTTAATTCCGCCCGCTGTTTCTAGTGCAGGGTTTTCTTCTGAGTATGTGACGTTTAGCCCCCAACTTGAACCATCGCCAACAAAGTTTTTAATCATTGTAGGTAAATAGCAAATATTAATTACAATATCCTGAAATCCTGTAGCTGCTAGTTTCTCAAGATGCCATTCAATAAGCGGCTTACCTTTAGTCAAAATAAGTGGCTTAGGAGTTTCTTTAGTAAACTCCTTCATTCTTATGCCTCGCCCTGCAGCTAAAATCATCGCTCTCACTTAGGTAATAACCTTATCTAAAATTTTTCTTAATGGATGAAGTTTTCTGTACCTTTCAGTTGTAGCCATCAAATACTTTTCAACCAACGGTATATCTTTAAGATACTGATTTTTGTGATCTCTAATGGATAGTCGTGAGAAAATACCTAAAATTTTCAAATGTCTTTGCACCCCCATCCATTCAAAATTTTCATAAAAACTTGAAAAATCTTCATTTTTCAGTAGACCCAACCCTTTAGCTTTTTCCCAATACCGAACGGATTGATCCAATATAAAATCTTCATCCCATTCTATATAAGCATCTTTTAAAAGTGAGACAAGATCATAGGTAAGTGGCCCTAAAACTGCATCTTGATAATCTAGTATGCCTGGGACGCCTTCAACTATAAACATTAAATTTCGACTATGATAATCCCTGTGAACAAAACACTTACTTTGCATAAGGGTCTTTTGTGAAATCAATGAAAACACTTTATGTAACACGTCCGAATCTGATTTAAATTTTTTAAATCTTGGTAAATACCACTCTGAAAATAATGTCATCTCGCTTCTTAATAGATCTTCTGAATAGTCCGGAAGTCCATCTGTATTAACTTTGGTTTGAATCTTAAGCAATGAATCGATTGCTTTTGGATATAATTTATTAGAATTTTCAGTATCTAAAACATCCAAAAAAGTTTGACTGCCAAAATCAGTCATCAATATTAAACCTAATTTTATATCGTGAGAGATAATCTCTGGCGCATTAATATTTGCATTGATTAATTTATTAGTTATAACTAAGAAGTGATCTATTCTTTCTAATTCGGGTGGTGCGTCCATTAAAATATATGTTGTATTATTGGAAATAATTCTAAAATAGCGCCTAAAACTTGCATCAGAAGATGCAAGCTCTATTGTAAAATATTGATTTAAATGAGTTTTAATCCATTCTTTTATGATCCCTACTCTATCCACAATGCCCTCATTTAGTCATAAATAATCGGTTTTTTAGAATTACTTGAGTTATAATCCATAACCCACTGATTTATATTAGTTTTGTATAAAAATCAGATATTAAATGAATATATTAAAAATGACTATATCAGGTTTAGATTTAACACGATGACCTCATCTGTAAAAAATTATTTTATGATTTTCTTAATCCTATTTTTAAATAGTACGCTTTCCTATGGGGAAGAGCAATTGAGCGATGATGATCTATTAATCGAAGGTGATTCCCTTGAAAATACTTTAGATCGAAAGTTAAAAGCCTCAGGAAATGCAGTTCTGAAGAAAGGTGATAAGACTATTAAAGCTGATCTTATAGAGTATGACCAAGTCTCTGATGAGCTTTATGCTATTGGGAATATAAGTGTTGAAGGTAATGGAGCCTCATTAACTGGCTCCTCTATAGAGTTGTCGCTCACAGAAAATATTGGATCTGTTCCAAATGCAACATTTTCATCAACTTTAAATAATGAAAGCAATAGTTTTAACAATGTATTAAGGGGCTCAGCTAAAATGTTATTTATTGAAGGAGAAAGTAAGAAGAGGCTTAAAAATGCTTCTATTACAACATGTGATGCAGGGCAAGATGACTGGTTTATTAAGGCATCAGAAATTGAAATAAATAATAGCTCACAAACAGTTGACGCTAAAGATGCAAAACTAGAATTTAAGGGAGTTCCAATACTATACTCACCTCGAGTTAATTTTTCTTTCAATAATGATAGAAAATCAGGCTTCTTGGCTCCATCTATTGGAACAACATCGCGGAGTGGGTTTGAATCATCAATACCATACTACTTTAATCTCTCACCAACTAGTGACGCTACTCTTACTCCAAGATATCTAGGTAAACGAGGATTCCAAATACAAAGTGAGTACAGATACCTAAGTAAAAATTATTCTGGAACAAATAATCTTGAATACATGGATAAAGATAATGCCACTAATAGAAAAAATCGATATTATGCAAAATTTCATCATGAACAAAGTTTAACTGACAATATTACTGGTGGTTTTAGAATGGAAAAAGTTTCAGATGATAATTATTTTTCAGACATGTCGTCGTTAATATCTGCTACTAGTACAATTAATTTACCTCAAGAGGCTTACCTTAATTATTCATCAGAGAAATTAGATATTAACTTTCTTGCACAAAGATATCAAAATTTGACAGCTACAAGCTCTCCATATGAGAGGCTTCCAAGTATAACGATCAACCATTCAGATGAGTATAAAAATCTTGATGGATTCGAAAGTTTCGAAACAAACCTTAGCGCATCCCTTACGCAATTTGAAAGAAATCATAACTTTGTTCTATCAGCGACAGAGGGAAATATCACAGGCTCTAGGTTTACTGCACGACCAAGCATAGCTGTACCATTTGAAGAAAGTTATGGCTATGTTAAGCCCAAACTTACAATGAATTTAATGAGCTATGAGCTTGAAGGTAGCTCAACTAAATCTAAATCAATGTCAATTCCAACTTTTTCAGTTGATAGCGGGGTATATCTCGATAAAAAAATAACCTTGGCTGGGACAAGTTTCGTTCAAACTTTAGAGCCAAGAATTTTCTATTCGTATACTCCTTACAAAAACCAAGAAATCTTACCTATGTTTGATACTGCTCTAACAGACTTGAATTTAGAAAGTTTATTTATAGAAAATCAGTTTGTTGGTGGCGATAGAGTTATGGATTCTAACCAGTTTACAATTGCTGCTACAACAAGATTTATAGATAATACTGGTTATGAAAGACTAAATGCTACTTTAGCGCAAAGGTTTTACATGGGGGATAGAAGAGTTTTAAAAGAAGCTCAATTTATAAATTCAGCAGCACAAAGTGATTCTTCAGACTTATTTCTAACTGCAACTGCCTACATTAATAAAGCTTTGAAAGTTGATACCTCAATTCAATACAATCCAGACGAAAGCAGAACTAATCGAGCTACTTTAAGAACACGTTATACGCCTAGACCAGGAAAATTAATAGATGTTAGTTATAGACTAATTAGAAACCTTACAAATACTGACAATGATATTAAACAAATTAATTTAGCAGGGCAATGGCCACTCGGTGGTGGATGGTCCACAATTGGTAGGTATAACTATGATATTAAAAAATCTAGTGCAGTTGAGTCACTCGGTGGTTTTGAATTCGATGGCGGATGTTGGGCTTCAAGAATAGTGGTAAATAGGTTGTCATTAGCTACGACCGAGAAACCAAACTATACCCTATTCATGCAGATTGAACTTGGTGGCCTAGGCTCATTGGGCGCAAGTAATGACGCTAACTTATTTGATGTATTAAATAGAAATGTTCCAGGAGCATCTTTTGCATCAGGAATACCAGATCAATATAGAATAGAAAATCTAAAGTAATGAAAAAAAAGATTTATTTAACATTACTAACTTTAATAACAATCATTCAGGTAAACCAAAACTTACTCCAAGCAGAAAATTACATAGAACTCGATAGGGTAGTAGCCATAGTAGAAAAAGAAGTCATTACCGAAGTGGAGTTAAAAAACTCAATTAATCAAGTGTTAGCTCAGTCAAAGAAAGATGGTGATGCTGATCAATACAAAGATTTACTTAGGTCTCAGGTGTTAGACGAGTTAATTCAGAAAAGCCTAATTGAGCAATATGCTAGGCAAAGTGGAATTACAATAGAACAAAAAAAAATAGATAAATTTATAGAAAATATTTCTATAAAAAATAACATGACTATTAAAGAGCTGAAAAATAATATTGAAAGTGGTGGTATAAAGTTCGGTAAATTTATAGATAATATTCGATACGAATTAATTCTCAAACAAATAAAACGGAAGGAAATAAGCTCAAAAATTAATGTTTCAGAATTTGAAATTAAAGCTCAATTAGATAAAAATGCAATACTTAACCCAGATATTTATAATATATCTCATATATTAATTCAAACACCTAGTGAAGCAACACCTGATGAAATTGAAAAAAACTACAAAAAGACTATGGATGTTCATAAGATAATTTTATCAGGTGAAAAATTTGAAGAAGTTGCAAAGAAATATTCAAATGATTCAAATGCAAAATCTGGTGGAAATATTGGATGGCGCAAAGAAAGTGAGTTACCAAAGTTATTTAACGACCAAATAAAAAAAATTGATGTCGGTGAGGTAACCACTCCATTCAAATCTGCAAACGGCTTTCACATACTAAAAATAAATGAAAAAAAGGGTAAGAGAAAAAAGAAAGTTCTTATTAAACAAACCAAGTTAAGACATATTATTATTAAGCAAAACGAAATTACCCCTGAGGAAGAAATAATAAAGAGGCTTGAACGATTTAAAAATTTAATTATGGATGGAAGTGAGACGTTCGAAAATTTAGCAAAGCAGTATTCTGAAGACGGATCAGCAGCCACAGGAGGCGATCTTGGATGGGTAAGCCCTGGAACAACCCTACCAGTTTTTGAAAATACATATGATGGTCTAGATATAAAAGAAATAAGTGACCCCATCAACACCTCTCTAGGATGGCATTTGCTCCAAGTTACTGAAAGACGAGAAAATGATTTAACGGATGAATCAATCAAATACTCAGCAAGGATTCAATTAGTGAACCAAAAAACAGAACTCATATTTATGGATTGGGTAAAACAACTAAGAGATCAATCATTTGTTGATATAAGATTAATTCTAGATTGAAAAATAATATTATAAAAATAATAATTGTTTCAGGAGAACCAGCTGGTATTGGTTTAGATTTATGTATACAGTTAGCACGAAAAAAATTTGAGGCTGAAATCACTATTTTATCCAATCAGAATGCAATCCTTGATAGAGCTAAGCTGCACAATAAAAAAATAAAAATATTAGCAGAGCCAACTTTGCATATGGGTGATGGTGGGCTAAATATAATTAACGTTAATTATACTAAAAAGGTGTTGCCTGGAATACTTGAAAAATCAAATTCATTAGATCAGTTACAAGCCCTTGATTTTGCAGTAAAAGAATGTATCGAAAAAAATTATGATGCTCTTGTCACCCTTCCTATAAATAAAAAAATACTTTCCTCTAAAACAAAAAAATTTACTGGTCATACGGAGTATATTTCAACATTGTGTGGCACAAAAGATAAAGAAGTTATGCTACTTGTAGATAATAAAAAATTAAGGGTAGCATTAGTTACGACACATATTCCTCTTTTAAAAGTTGCTCAGTCAATTACGAAAAAAAAATTAGAGCAAACGATAAGAACATTAGATAAAGATTTAAAAAATAATTTTAAGATTAAAGATCCAAGAATAACTATTACAGGTCTTAACCCTCATGCTGGAGAAGAAGGAGAATTTGGAAGTGAGGAAAAGAGAATAATAACGCCAATAATTAAAAAATTGATTAAGGAAGGTTTGAATTTAATAGGGCCAATTCCTGCTGATACCGCATTTACAAAAAAATATATCAAAGACACCGATAGCTTTCTAGCAATGTACCATGATCAGGGATTATCTCCCTTCAAAGCTCTTGCTTTTAACAATGGAGTCAATACCACATTAGGGCTTCCAATAATTCGAACTTCAGTCGATCACGGAACTGCATTAGATTTAGTTGGGTCAAAAAAAATTAATAGCTCTAGCTTTTTTGAATCAATATCTTTAGCAATAAAGTTAGCTAAAAACAAGAAAAAATGATTCGTGCAAAAAAAAGATTTGGTCAAAACTTCTTAATTGATCAACAAGTAATAAAACAAATATTGGATTCAATAAATGCTGATAAAGCTCAATCTGTTCTGGAAATAGGTCCTGGGCTTGGGGCATTAACAATTCCATTATTGAATAAATTAAATCATATTGATGTAGTTGAGATTGATAAAGATATGGTTAAGGTTTTAACAAAAGAGATACCTGCCTCTCAAATAACTATTTATCAGGAAGATATATTGGCAGTCGAAGATATTAAATTTTCAGATTATAATTTTATAATCGGAAATTTACCTTACTACATATCAACCCCAATTCTTTTGAAATTAGCTAAAATTAAAAAAAATGATGCTGATCTTTTCTT
>Ga0209502_10001354_pt1 | contig 22695 bp, 23 predicted proteins | sample ArcticOcean_MG_C_10_FD_187442 | JGI IMG/M metagenome (GOLD analysis project Ga0209502, IMG submission 187442) | Marine microbial communities from western Arctic Ocean - ArcticOcean_MG_CB11_90 (SPAdes) (version 2) | ecosystem: Environmental > Aquatic > Marine > Oceanic | place: Arctic Ocean... | reverse complement strand
CGCTTATCTTGATAGTTTAGATAAAGCAGCAATAATTGAAACTGTGCGAACTGGCGCATTAGGAATTGGTCGCGGAGATAGAATACTTAAAATATAATATTTAAAGGAAATTTATGAAAGTTTATTACGACAAAGATGCAGATTTAAGTGTTATCAAAAAAATGAAGGTTGCAGTATTAGGTTATGGCTCTCAGGGCCACGCGCACGCAAACAACCTAAAAGATTCTGGTGTAGATGTAGTTGTAGGATTACGCGAAGGATCAACATCTTTAGATAAAGCAAAATCTGCTGGTTTGAATGTTAAGAATGTAGAAGATGCTACTGCTTGGGCAGACCTCATTATGGTTTTAGCACCAGATGAATTTCAAGGAACAATATATTCAGATAATATTGAGCCAAATTTAAAGCAAGGTGCGACGCTTGCATTCGCGCACGGCTTTAATATTCATTTCGGACAAATTAAACCAAGGGTGGATTTGAATGTAATTATGATTGCGCCCAAGGCGCCGGGGCATACCGTTCGTTCTGAATTTGTTAAAGGTGGTGGAATACCAGACCTAATTGCAATCCAACAAGACGCAACTGGTAATGCAAAAAATATTGCTCTTTCTTACGCATCGGCAATCGGTGGTGGAAGAACTGGAATTTTAGAAACTACTTTCAAGGATGAAACTGAAACAGACCTATTTGGTGAGCAAGTAGTCTTGTGTGGAGGAACTACTGCTTTAGTTCAAGCAGGGTTTGAAACTTTAGTAGAAGCCGGATACGAGCCAGAAATGGCATATTTTGAATGTCTTCATGAATTAAAATTAATTGTTGATTTGATGTATGAGGGTGGCATTGCAAATATGCGATACTCTATTTCGAATACAGCTGAATATGGAGATGTAACCAGAGGCTCTAGGATTGTTAATTCAGAAACGAAAGCTGAGATGAAGAAAATTCTAGGTGAAATTCAAGATGGATCATTTGCTAAGGAATTTGTAAGTAATGTAGGAGATTTACCAGCACGTCGTGAAATACAAAGGAAGCATCAGATTGAGCAAGTTGGAGAGTCACTTCGTTCGATGATGCCATGGATTACAAAGATTGTTGATAAGACAAAGAATTAATTGAAAACAAACTTAACTTACCCAATAATAGCCAAAGAAGGCTGGCTATTTCTTAGTATTTCAATTGCTGCTAGCATAGCTACAAGCATTTGGTGCTTAGAAGCAGCTATCCCTCTGTGGATTATATCCATATTTATTTTACAGTTTTTTCGAGATCCAATTCGAGAAATACCACAAGACAAAAATTTGATAGTTTCAGCAGCAGATGGTCGAGTTATTTTAATTGAAAAAACGACTGATCCTTACAAAAAAAGGAGAGCTATAAAGGTTAGTGTATTTATGAACGTTTTTAATGTCCATTCAAACAAAGCCCCTATTTCAGGAAAGATTATTAATAAATCTTATTTTCCTGGTAAATTTTTTAATGCCGCCCTGTCTAAAGCTTCCTTAGAAAATGAACGGTGTGCCTTGTTGATAGAAACTGAAGATAAAAAATTAGTGACTTGTGTTCAAATTGCAGGTCTTATTGCTAGAAGAATATTATGTTACAAAGAAATTGGTAACAATATGGTAAAGGGGGAGCGCTATGGCTTTATTCGTTTTGGCTCTCGTGTAGATTTGTACCTGCCTGAAAATTCAAAAATTAAAGTAACGCTTGGCCAAAAAGTTAAAAGCTGCCAATCAATAATTGCAGAGCTTTAAAAAAATTTAGATAAAATATCTTGAATTTATTAGGGAATGTATGTGGACAATTCGTTCAAAGCTTTTTCATATACTTCTCTTTTAAAATCGATAACCTGCTTTAATGGAGACCAAAAATTATCCCATCGCCAAGAGTCAAATTCTGGCTTATCAGAGTTTGTTAACAAAACATCAGAGTCATTCCCAACAAATTTTAACAAGAACCATATTTGCTTTTGTCCTTTATAGCGACTAGCGCCGTCGCGCCTAACCCATTGCTTTGGAACTTCATATCTTAACCAATCTTTTGTTTTTCCAAGAATCTTCACATGATCAGGGCCAAGGCCAACCTCTTCCATTAACTCTCGATACATTGCTTCTTCTATATTCTCTCCTTCATTTATTCCGCCTTGAGGAAATTGCCAAGCATCTTCATCAACACGTTTCGCCCATAAAACTTGATTATGTTTGTTTAAAATGACAATGCCAACGTTCGGTCTATATCCTTCTTGATCAATCATAGTGTTATCCTTAATATAAACTCTATTTTTTCACAAATAAAAACTTATTAAAAGCTTGATTTTATGATTATACAAAATAAAAAAATTGTTCTAACCATACTAATATGTTTTCTTACATTACTAACCTACTTCTATAGTAATAATGAAAAAATTAACTCTAAAGCTTATATTACCAATCAAGGAGATAATACAGTTTCTGTAGTTGACCTTATAAATCTTGAGGTAATAAAAACAATAAAAGTAGGCGTTGCACCGCTCGGAATAACAATTCTAAACAAGAAAAACCTTGCTTTTATTGGTAATGTTGGGACTGATGATATTAATATTATTGATACAAATACAGATGAAATTATTAGAACAATAAAATTAAACACTGCTCCTCTAAGTTTGACTTCAAGCCCTGACGAATCTAAAGTTTATGTAACTGACTGGTTTAAAAATAATATTTTAATTATATCTGTTGATGAGATGAAAGTAATGGATTCTATTGAGGTTGGAAAAACTCCATCAGGAATTACTTTCAATAAAAAATATGGTTATCTAATAATTACAAATAGAGACTCTAATACGGTTGAGATATACAAAAAAAATAAGTTAATCAAGAGACTAAATACAGGAAGGCATCCATTTGGGGTTCATACTAAAGGCCAATATGCTTATACCGCCAATGTATACGATGATTCAATCACAATTATCAATCTAGCAGATTGGACTACTAAAATAATTAAAGTTGGCGCGCATCCTTATAATGTATTAACTCACCAGAATCTTGGCTTCGTAACAAATACAGTTGATGACTCGTTAAGCATTATTGACCTAAAGATTGGTAAAGAGATAAAACAAATAAATACTGGTGAGACTCCTGAAAATTTAGATATACATCGAAAATTAAATTTACTTATAGTTACAAATTGGGGAAGTGATTCAATTTCTGTGTACTCACTTAAAAATTTAAAGCTAATAAAAGAAATAAAAACAGGAGCACAAAGCCGATCTTTTGGGGATTTTATACTACAGTAAAGTTTTTATAGTAATATGTTCAATTGATTTTTAATTAACTAAGGAATTATTAGATGAGAAAATTTATTTTAGCTCTAACAGCACTAGCATTTTCCATGTCAGTTTTTGCACATGGGCCAACGCCTCAAAAAGTTCAGGAATCTGTAACAGTAAATGTTTCCATTGATAAAGCATGGGCACTAGTTAAAGACTTTGGTGCAATTAATAAATGGCATCCAGCAGTAAAAGATATAAAAATTGAAAAAAGAGGTGAAGATACCTACCGAATACTTACTCTAGAATCAGGAGATAAGCTTGAAGAAAAATTTAGGTCAATTGATGAAGGCCTAAAGAAAATAAAATGGGAAATTACAAAAGGTAACGTACCGTTCAGTGATTTCAACACATACATAATAGTATCAAAAGGTGCTAACGCTAACGAATCAATAATTCAGTGGACTGCAAGATTTTATCGAACTTATAAACTTAACCCTCCGATACCAGAAGGACAAGATGATGCTACAGCAAAAGCTGCAGTACAGGGTATTGTGGATAATGGTATAGCCGGCTTGAAAAAAACTTTAGAATCAAAATAATGCTTAAATATTTTATAGAGAGCGGATTATTTAATCCGCTTTTTTTATGATTACAATTAACTTACAAAAAAAACCTAAAGCAATCTTGATATGGCTGCATGGTCTTGGTGCAGATGAAAATGACTTTGTGCCATTTGTAAAAAATTTAAACCTTCATGATGTTGAATTCATTTTACCAAACGCTCCATTAAGGCCAATTTCAATGAATCAGGGTATTGAGATGAGAGGCTGGTACGACATCAAAGGTACGCACGAATCTCTTAATTTTTCTTATCAGGATGAGAGTGGCTTAATAAAATCTAAAGATCTCATTGAAGCTATAATCAAAAAAAGATGTGCACTAAGTAGCACCAGCTTTAAAGTATTTATTGGAGGCTTCTCTCAAGGTGCGGCCTTATCTTTGTTCACTGGGTTATCATCAAATCTTGAAATTAGTGGGATTATTGCCCTATCTGGTTACCTGCCAAAAAACATAAATTATTCAAGCCCTAAACATCCGCCAATAATTGCAATTCATGGCGAGGGTGATGATATCATTGCTGTAGATATAGCTAAAAATAGTTATTTAGAAATTCAGAAATCGGAAGATTTCTTATTTAAATCCTATAATATTGCTCATGAAGTAATTTATGAGGAAATTATAGATGTTAAAAACTTCTTAATTAAGAATATATAATCATGGCTAAAGAAAATATAAATATAGAAAAACTATTAAAAGAGTTGGAATCTATTGTTGCAAAAATGGAAGACGACAGTTTAAACCTAGAAGACTCCTTAGAGTCCTACGAAAAAGGAATAGCTCTTGTTAAGTCAGCTCAAGAATCACTAAAGAAAATTGAGCAGCGTGTTCAAATCCTTTCTCAAAAAAATGAATTGGAAGATTTTAATCCCGATGACTGAAGATTTTAGTTTTTGGGTTAATTCGCATCAAAAAAGGATAGAGCATTTCATGATGCAAAGTCTAAAGGATGAATCATCTAAAACCTTAATTCATGAAGTATGTAGCCATGGTTCACTAAATGGTGGTAAGAGATTTAGAGCATTGCTTTGTTACGCCATTGGTGAGGCTACACAAACCGATAAACTAATTCTTGATCATATTGCTTCTTCTGTAGAATTCATACACGCTTACTCTCTAATTCATGATGATCTTCCGGCCATGGATAACGATGACTTAAGAAGAGGAAAACCAACATGTCATATAAAATTTGATGAAGCACATGCCATTCTTGCTGGAGATGGGCTTCAATCGTTAGCATTTAAAATATTATCTGCACCTACATTCTTAGTTGATGACCAAAAAAAAATAAACATAATTCATTCCCTATCCCATGCAATTGGAATAAATGGTATGGTCAAAGGTCAATCCTTAGATATTAAGGCTTCATTAAAAGTTGCTAAAATAAAAGAATTAGAAAGCTTGCAAGAATTAAAAACAGGGTTATTATTCGATGTTATTGGCTCTGCGTCTTACCTTGTGGCAAAAAAACCCAAAGAAGAAACTAAGATAAAAATTAGTAATCTTTGTTTATTGCTAGGGAAGATTTATCAGATAACAGATGACATTCTTGATTATGAATCTAATGATGAAATTTTAGGTAAAACGAGTGGTAAAGATAAAAAAGATAACAAACTAACATACGTTTCACTAGTGGGCATTGATGAAGCAAAAAGAATTAATAGTAATTATTTTAAGGAAATCAAAACAATAATAAGCTTGATTCCTGGAAATACTATATTTTTAAGAGAATTGATTGAAAAAATTTATCAAAGAAATCATTAAATGAATTATCTAGAAAAAATAAATACGCCTTCAGATATTAAAAAGCTTTCTAGAAATGAATTGAAGTTACTAGCCAAGGAACTTCGTTCTTTTATAATTGACAGCGTATCAAAAACAGGCGGACATCTGTCATCAAACCTAGGTGTAATTGAGCTCACTATAGCGCTTCATTATGTATATAACTGTCCAAAAGACCAAATTGTATGGGATGTTGGTCATCAAACATATGCTCATAAAATTTTAACTGGGAGGAGAGATAAAATGCATACCCTAAGACAAAAAGATGGTATCTCTGGCTTTCCAAGACGGTCTGAAAGTAAATTTGATAGTTTTGGTACAGGGCATTCAAGTACATCAATATCTGCTGCGTTAGGAATATCAGAAGCTTTCAAAATAAATAAATCTAAATATAGATCAATCGCTGTTATTGGTGATGGGGCAATGACTGCAGGAATGGCTTTCGAAGGTTTAAATAATGCAGGTAACACTGAAAACGACATACTTGTGATATTAAATGATAATGACATGTCTATTTCAAACAATGTGGGAGCACTAAATAACTACCTTGCAAAACTTCTCTCAGGGAAACTATATGGAGGAATAAAGCGCTCAGGGAAAGCTGTATTTTCTAAGGTCCCGCCTATGCTTGAATTAGCTAGAAAAACTGAAGAGCATGTGAAGGGTATGGTGATACCTGGCACTTTATTTGAAGAATTTGGATTTAACTATATTGGCCCTATTGATGGTCATGATTTAGACACATTAATAGATACGCTTACTAATATAAAGTCTCTTAATGGGCCTCAATTTTTACATGTAGCGACTAAAAAAGGTTATGGATATAAACCAGCTGAAAGTAACCCGAATAAATTTCATGGTGTCAGTAAATTTAACCCTCAAAATGGAAAAACAGATACAAAAAAAGATTTTAAAACTTTTACTGATATTTTTTCTGAATGGATTATAGATGCAGCAAAAAAAGACCCGAAGCTTTGCGCAATAACTCCTGCAATGTCAGATGGTTCAGGGTTAAACGAATTTTCAAAAAAATATCCAAAAAGATTTTTTGACGTTGGGATTGCTGAGCAACATGCTCTAACATTTGCTGCTGGACTCGCATGTCAAAAATTAAAGCCAGTAGTTGCAATATATTCGACATTTTTACAAAGAGCATATGACCAATTAATTCATGATATTGCGCTACAAAATATATCTATGTTATTTGCAGTTGATCGTGCAGGAATTGTAGGGGCTGATGGTGCTACTCATTCAGGAAATTTTGATATTTCTTACTTAAGATGTATTCCAAATATAATAATTATGGTTCCAAGTGATGAAAATGAATGTTACCAAATGCTTAAAACAGGATTCAGCTACAATGGAATATGTATAGTTAGATTCCCAAGAGGCCATGGTAATGGCGCTCAAATTGATAAAAAATTAAACTTATTAACTGTTGGAAAGTCAAAAAAATTGATTAGCGGTAAAAAAGTAGCAATTCTTGCTTTTGGTCCCCTACTTAACACTGCTCGTGAGGTAGCAGAGGATCTGGATGCAACTCTTGTAGATATGAGGTTTGTTAAACCAATTGACGAGAGAATGATTAAAAATTGTGTTAATGATCATGATCTTATAGTAACAATTGAAGATAATTCTATCTCAGGTGGAGCAGGCTCAGCAGTTTTAGAAGTTATAAGTAAGAATAACTTGAAATGTAAAACTCTTTGTTTAGGTATACCGGATCATTTTGTTGAGCATGGAACCCAAGCAGAAATTTACAAACTATGTGGTTTAGATAAAAATAGTATCGTTAAGAAAATTGTTAAACAATTGTAGTAATGATAAAATCCTCTTTTAATATAAAAATAATGAATAATGAATAAAATAATCTCAAATGAATTAATTGAAGACGTTCAAAATACCCCTGATAATAGGCATCTAGATATTGACAAGGTGGGTATTAAAGCAATTAAACACCCTATTGTTGTCAAAGATAGGTCAGGGATAATACAACACACTAACGCTACTTTTAGCATGTATGTGCATTTGCCACATAATTTCAAAGGTACGCACATGTCAAGATTCGTTGAGATTCTTAATGAGAATGAGAGAGAAATTTCAGTTGAATCATTTGAAGATATCTTAAAGGAAATGCTTGAAAGACTAGAATCTAAATCAGGTTATCTTGAAATGCAATTCACATACTTTATAAATAAAAAAGCACCGGTCAGTGGCGCTGAAAGCTTAATGGATTATGAAGTTAGTTTTATTGGTGAAATGGTTGATGGTAAAATCTTAAATACAGTTAGGGTTATTGTTCCTGTTACAAGCCTCTGCCCTTGCTCAAAAAAAATATCAAAGTATGGTGCTCACAACCAAAGAGCACACATTACATTAACCCTTCAAACAAATGGCTTTATTTGGATTGAAGACATTATTGAGCAAATAGAGAAGCAAGCATCCTGTGAGTTATACGGCATATTAAAAAGACCTGACGAAAAATACGTAACTGAAAAAGCATATGAAAATCCAAAATTTGTCGAAGACATTGTAAGAGATATTGCAACCGAACTTAAAAGCAATAAAAAAGTTAGCAATTACATAATTGAATCAGAAAATTTTGAATCCATCCACAATCATTCTGCCTATGCACTAATTAAAGGTAATAATAGCTAATTAAGCAGTAAAAATAGGCTAAACGCTACCAACAAGTACTTTGGGTTAGGATGAGAATGGATTTGTTCTCTTAACATCCATATTTTGTGCTCTATCACGGAGAACATGATCAATAAGAACTAAAGCAAGCATAGCCTCAGTTATTGGTACTGCACGAATTGCAACACATGGGTCATGGCGGCCAGTAGTCTTCATCTGAACTGATTTACCTTTAAGATCAATTGAGCTCCTGTCTTGTGGAATGCTGGAGGTAGGTTTAAATGCAACATTAACTTCAATATTTTGCCCAGTAGAAATTCCACCCAAAACACCACCAGCATTGTTCGATTGAAATCCATTACTTGTCATCTCATCGCTATGTTCAGTTCCTTTTTGAGAGACGCTAGAAAAACCTGCCCCAACTTCTACACCCTTAGTTGCATTTATACTCATCATTGCTGAGGCAATATCTGAATCTAGTCTAGAAAAAATTGGCTCCCCTAAGCCTGGAGGAACATTCATTGCACATACTGATATTTTTGCCCCTACTGAATTTTTATCAGCCCTCACATCATCCAGATAATCTTCTAATTCTTTTATAACTGAACTATTTGCAACAAAAAAAGGATTCTTATTAACATGCTTCCAGTCTACAAATGGTATATTTTTTTCGCCTAGTTGAACTAAGCATGCTTTAATTTCAACTTTATATGTTTCTTTTAACCATTTTTTTGCAATAGCGCCAGCGGCAACCCGAACGGCAGTTTCTCTTGCGCTTGAACGACCCCCGCCACGATAATCTCTGATACCGTACTTTTGAAGGTAGGTAAGATCTGCATGTCCAGGGCGAAATGTTTCTTTTATCTTCGAGTAGTCCTGGCTCCTTTGATCATTATTGTAAATAATGAAGCCAATTGGTGCTCCGGTAGTTTTTCCTTCAAAAATTCCAGAAAGAATTTTCACCTCATCACTTTCTTTTCTTTGAGTTACAAATTTTGATGTTCCAGGTTTACGCCTATCAAGATCAACTTGTAAATCTGATTCATTCAAATCCATTCCAGGTGGGCAACCATCTACAATGCCACCAATTGCTGCACCGTGAGACTCACCAAATGAAGTTAAAGTAAATAATTTACCAAATGTATTTCCAGACATAAAAACCCTCTATGTTAAAACTTGTATCAAATTATATCATTGGGAAGCAAATAATACCTTTAAGGTTCTACAACTAAAAAATCCCCTGGCATTAAATTGTTTAACTTATAATCACCAATTTCAACTCTAATTAAGCGTAAAGTTGGGTGTGAAATAGCAGCTGTCATTTTTCTTACCTGTCTATTTTTTCCTTCTGAAATTTTAATTTGTATCCATGCAGTTGGTATCAATTTTCTTTTTCTTATTGGGGGTACTCTATCCCAGATGACAGGATCCTTAATTCTTTCAATTAGAGCAGGTTGGGTGCGATAATTTTTAATGTTTACGCCTGCTCTTAATTTTTTAAGAGAGTCATCACTTGGAGTATTTTCAACTTGAGCCCAATAAGTTTTATACGTATTACCTTTTGGGTTTGATATTTTATTTTGTAAAGCCCCATTGTCAGTTAAAATGATTAGACCTTCACTGTCTGAATCAAGTCGGCCGGCAGGATAAACGTTTTTATGTGGGATAAAGTCTTTTAATGACGCATAAGTCTTATGCTCTGAGAACTGACTAATAACCCCATAAGGCTTATTAAATAAAATAATCATCAATTAAAAATATAGTGAGAAAAAAATTTATGTCTAGCAAAATTAAAATTCCAAATAATGGTGAAGAGATTAGTATGGATTCTAACTTTAAATTAGATATTCCAAATCATCCAATTATTCCATTCATTATCGGTGATGGAATTGGCGTTGACATCACACCCTCAATGCATGCTGTAATTGATAATACACTTAAAAAAGCATATGGTGAAACCAAAAAAATTGAATGGATGGAAGTTTATGCTGGCGAAAGAGCAACCGAATTATATGGTAAAGATACTTGGCTGCCTGATGAGACACTAAATGCATTAAAGAAATATATACTCTCAATCAAAGGTCCTTTAGCAACTCCTATTGGTGGCGGTATTCGCTCTTTAAACGTTGCACTTAGGCAGAAACTTGATCTTTTTGTATGTCTACGCCCAATAAATTACTTTAAAGGCGTCCCAAGTCCATTAAAAAATCCAGAAAAAACTAATATGGTTATCTTTAGAGAAAATACTGAAGATATTTATGCTGGAATTGAATGGGAGGCTAAATCTGATGAGGTTGCTCAATTAATTACTAAGCTAAATGAGCTTGGTGTTAAGGATGAGATTCGCTTTCCTGATTCTTGTGCTTTAGGCATAAAGCCCGTTTCAAAAGAAGGAAGTCAAAGGTTAATAAAAAAGGCAATACAATTCGCGATCGATAACAATAAAAGAAATGTTACCTTAGTTCATAAAGGAAATATTATGAAATATACAGAAGGTGGGTTTAAAAAATGGGGGTATGAGCTAGCAAAAGAAGAATTTGGTGCCAAGGAAATTACCCCTGGTGAGTACCAGCTGAGCAATGGTTTAATTATTAAAGATTGTATTGCAGATGCATTCTTACAAGAAATTCTTATAAGGCCTGAGGAGTATGATGTTGTGGCAACTTTAAACCTTAATGGAGATTACATTTCTGATGCATTAGCTGCACAAGTAGGCGGAATTGGTATTTCACCAGGAGCAAACCTATCGGATTCAACTGCAATATTTGAAGCAACACATGGCACAGCACCGAAAATTGCTGGGCAAAGTATCGCTAACCCAAGCTCTTTAATCCTATCAGCACAGATGATGTTAGAACATATGGGCTGGTTTGAAGCAGCAAATATACTTAAAGCTTCTTTCCATAAAACATTAGAAAAAAGACAGATGACTGCTGATTTTGCTTCACAAATTAAAGACTGTAAAGCATTATCAACAAAAGAATTTGCAATTGCATTAATTGCAAATATGTAAAAAAAGGTTCCTAGGGAACCTTTTAATTAAGCTTTTTGGATATTTGAAGCTTGCTTACCTTTAGGACCATCAGTTACCTCGAAAGAAACTCTTTCTCCTTCTTTTAAACTTTTGTATCCCTCTTCTACGATTGCAGAAAAGTGAGCAAATAAATCATCACCTCCATCATCTGGAGTGATGAAACCAAAACCTTTTGAATCATTGAACCACTTAACTATTCCTTCAGCCATTACGATACATCCTTTACTAATTTGGGAGGCCCCTAAAGTTTGAATCAAGAGAGTAAGAGTGAAGAGCTTAAAAAATTAAGGAAAACACAAAAAATATTACTTAATACAAACACCTGATTCGTATTTTCATAGATTCCAGATAAATGTCAAGTTTTTTTACACTTTATTGTAAATATTCTTCCAACTGCTTATGTGGGATTGCACCAGGAATTCTCTTACCACTTTGTAAAATAATTGTTGGAGTAGAAGAGATTCCTAAATCTTTTCCTAATTTTACAATCTTATTTATTGGTGTTTTACAGGTTCCGGAGTTTTTTGGTAATTTACCTTCAAGGATATAGTCGTTCCATGCTTTAGCTCGATCTTCTGCACACCAAATTTTTTTTGACTTTTCTTCAGCTTCTGGATGTATAGCGAGGGGGTATAGGAACGTGTATATGGTTATATTATCTATGTTAGATAGCTCATTTTTTTCAAGTTTTTTACAATAAGGGCAATCTATATCAGAAAAGATTGCAATTTTTCTTTCTCCATTTCCTTTTACGACTTTAATTGCATCCATTAAGGGTAAATCATTAAAATCAACTCTAGATAAAACCTCAAGCCTTTCCTCTGTTAAATCATTTTTAGTTTTTGGGTCTACTATACGACCCTCCACTATTAAAAAATCAAAATTATCATTTGTATAAATAATTTGTCCGCCTATATAAACTTCGTATAAATCATTAAATTCAGTTTTTTGTATTCCTTTAATTGGTAGTTCGGGATAAGTTTTTTTAATAATCTTGGTTAGCTCTTCTTCACCACCATGGGCAAAAAAAGAAATAAATAAACATAAAAATATTAAGATTTTTTTAATCATGAAATTGCCTTTTTAATAAGTAAGTTTTTTACATTTTCTTTACTTTCGAGAATTTTTATAGCCTTAATTAGGGCTTTATTGATCAACTGACTTTTACTTGAAAATACCGATTGAAGAACAGAAGTCAATGTACTAAACTCATAAATATCTATTCTACGTGACCTTTCATAGCTTCGCAAAAATCCTGGGAGGCCAACGTCTTTATACTGGCTTGATGTTAAACATTTTTCAAAATTAATGATATCTCTAATGCCTAAGTTTAGTCCTTGCCCAGCGAGTGGATGAATTGAATGAGCTGCATTACCCATCAGCACAACTCTTTTATCAAACAATTTATCGTTCAGAATCATTGTTAAAGGGAAATCATTTTTATTAGAAATATTACAAATACCTTCGTATTCTCTTCCAATAATACTTTTAAGTTTATTGATAAATTTTGAATCATTCATATCATTTAATTTTTCAAAAAAATCTTGATTGCATGACCAAACAACTGAGATAGTTTTTGATGATACAGGGAGTAGCGCCAAGATACTTTCTTCTAAAAAGTATTGCTTTGCTTTATTTCCTATATCTGTTGAGGTTTCAAAACTAAAAACTATCGCATTTTGTTTGAAGTCTTTAATTTTTTTTCTTATATTGAGTTGTTCTTTTATTTTAGAGCTTGCTCCGTCACATGCTATTAAAATAGAGGCTTGAATACTTTCTCTCTCCAACTCTATTAAAACTTTATCAGATGAATTATCTATATTAATCTTATCTGGCTCTGTAAAAAATTTAATATCTACAGAATCTATTTTTCTCTGAATCTCCTGAAGTAGCTTTCTCTCAGAAACCATATAAGCTAATGCAGGTTCGAAAACTGAGTCTGCGCTAAAATTAGCACTCGAGTTATTGCGATTAATTTCAATATTTTCTATAGGGTGCATTGAATCAATAAATTCATTTCTTAACCCAATTAATCTCATCCAATCAACTGAACTTGGACTTAGTGCATAGGTTTTATCTTTGATATTTTTAAAATCTGTTTTAACTTGGTAAACATCAAAGCCATTTCTTTTAAAACAAAGACTGGTTAAATTACCAATAACTCCTCCCCCATAAACAATGACTTTATTTAGTAATTTATTTTCCATAACTCATTTTTCTTACGAACTTTTTCTTTATTGGTGGAGCTAAATCTAATAGAGAGAGAGCCATCCCTCTAAGCTTATTTATTCCAACAAAGTTATTAGAAAAAAGCATCACTAACAAGTCAGTAAATCTTAAAATATTTTTTGTTTCTTTTTTCCTTAAAAGATTAAATTCATTTAGCATCAATTTAGTCTCTAAGTTATTATCATTTTTTATACAATCAGAAAGCACTAATGCATCCCTAACGCCAGTATTTAAGCCTTGTCCAGCAACTGGATGCATTGTTTGTGCTGAGTTCCCTATTATCGCAATATTTTCTTTTGGGTGCTCAGTAATCGATGATTGTTTCAAAGGAAAGGTTATCCTTTTTTTGCAAGTTTTAAAAATCCCAATACGATCGCCAAAATGAGCTTGGAGTTCTATTAAAAACATAGCATCATCAAGCTGGTTTATTTTTTTTATTCTATCACTAGGTCCCGTCCATACCAGTGAATATTGGCCATGAAGGTTTGGTAGTAAAGCCATTGGTCCCATATTGGTAAATCTCTCATATGCAATATTAGAATGTGGTATGTCAGTTTCTATATGTGTCACTAATGCGCTGTGCTCGAAAGACTTGTTCGCTCTTTTAATAGCTATGCCATTGATTTCTTTGCCTCCACCATCCGCCAGCACTAATAAGTCGCAATTCAATGACTTTTCTTTTGATTTGTATTTATAAATTAAACTTTGTTTTTTATTACTATTATTAAATGATAACAATTCTGATTGATAGAGTGCTTTGATATTTTCTGAATTAGACATTTTTTTTTGAAGAACTGAGATGAGATCACCATAGGAGATTATGTAACCTAACGCCTCCTGATCATAATCCTCCGCCTCCATTAAAGATCTACCGAAAGTTCCTTTTTGACTAGTGTGAATTTTTTTAATTGGTGTTAGCATTCCTTCTAAATCTTTCCATACATCAATTTTCTCTAAAATAAACTTAGTGCCATTTGATAGGGCTAATGCCCTCTTGTCGTGATGAGTTTTAATCTCTGAATTAGACTCAAGTAGTAGTATTTTTGAAATTTTAGACTTATTTAATAGGGCAAAAATTATTCCAACTGGGCCGCCTCCAACTATTACGATTGAGTTATTCATTCAAACTACCTACCACGTCCTCCAAATCTTTAACTTCTTTTGGTGCATTAGCACTTAGCACTTTGCTTCCAGAAGGGGTTACCACTACATCGTCTTCGATTCGAATACCAATCCCCCAAAATTCTTTGGGTACATTGCTATTGGGCTTAATATAGCAACCAGGTTCAATAGTTAAGACATTGTTAGCTAAAAATTTTACAGGCTTTGAATTTATTTCGTCAAAAGAGTCATCTATATATTTACCCGTATCATGAACATCTAAACCAAGCCAGTGACTTGTTCGATGCATAAAAAATTCTTTATAAAGTTCTTTTTCAATGATTTCGTCACGAGTACCTTTTAATATTTTTAAGTCAATGAGCCCGTCAATAATAACCTCAACGGCTGACTTGTGTGGATCATCAAAATAGTTACCGGGCTTAACTTGATTAATAGCTTTTTTTTGCGCTTCAAGAACAATCTGATAGATATCTTTTTGTGGTGGGCTAAATTTTCCGTTGATTGGATATGTTCTTGTGATGTCGGAGGCATAGCTTTCTAACTCACACCCCGCATCAATTAATAGTAAATCGCCATCCTTCAATACACTATCATTACTCACATAATGAAGGGTGCAAGCGTTACTCCCTCCAGCAACAATTGAGCTATAGGCAGGATATCTAGCACCATTTTGCATGAATTGATTCAATATTTCACCCTCAATTTGGTATTCATATTTACCGGGCTTTGTCATACCCATTGCGAATATATGGCCTTTAGCAGCGATATCTGCTGACTTCTGCATAATATTGATCTCGTTCTCATTTTTTAGGCATCTCATAGCATCCAATAACATACTTAAATCACAACAACTGTCCTCGACTTTTTTTCCTTCCACCCAGTGTTGTAAATTTTTATTAATTTTAATTGCACTGTTTGATGGAGATGTTTCTGGGATACAGAAAATATTTTTACTGGGAAGATAGCCTTTTAAGATTTTGGGAGCTATTTTATTAATTTCTTCCAGCGAATAAGCTTCATCAAACAAGAATTGCTTTGCCGCTTCTTCAGGTCCAAAAATATAACCATTCCATATCTCTTTGCTTACATCCTTAGGTTTACAAAAAATAATGGATCTGGGCTGATTTCCGCCTACTATGAAAATGACTGCTTCGGGCTCAGGGAAACCAGATAAGTAATGGAAATAACTATCGGATCGAAATGGGTAATCACAATCTCTATTCCTTGACGATTCGTCTGCATTGGAAATTATAGCCACGCCGTCCCCCAACATATCTGCTAAATTTTTTCTTCTCTTTTGAAATTCTTTATAAGTATCCATATTTAATCTACTTTATTTATAAGTGCGAGTCTTTTAGGGGTACCAACATCAGACCACATTCCTCTAAATAATTCACCTTTTATTAAAGAATCAGATATAGAAGTTTTAAGTAATGGAAGTAGCTGCATCCTAACTCCTTTTTTTAAGTTATTAAACAACCTGGGATGGTAAACAGCAATCCCAGAAAAAGTATGTAGATTTTCAGAATTAAGTACTACAGAATTATTTTCAGACAATCCAAAATCACCAGTTTGATTATGCTCTGGATTTTCCACAAGCACTATATATCCATCACAAGTCTTATCTAAATTAATTAATCGTAACTTTGCATAGTCAAAATTTGAAAAAATATCAGCATTGATTACCGCAAATGGCTCATCACCAAGATATGGTAAGGCATTCTTAATTCCGCCCGCTGTTTCTAGTACGGGGTTTTCTTCTGAGTATGTGACGTTTAGCCCCCAACTTGAACCATCGCCAACAAAATTTTTAATCATTGCAGGCAAATAGCAAATATTAATTATGATGTCCTGAAATCCTGTAGCTGATAGTTTCTCAAGATGCCATTCAATAAGCGGCTTACCTTTAGTCAAAATAAGTGGCTTAGGAGTTTCTTTAGTAAGCTCCTTCATTCTTTTGCCACGCCCTGCAGCTAAAATCATCGCTCTCACTTAAGTAACAACCTTGTCTAAAATTTTTCTTAATGGATGAAGTTTTCTGTACCTTTCAGTTACAGCCATCAAATACTTTTCAACCAACGGTATATCTTTAAGGTACTGATTTTTTTGATCCCGAATAGATAATCGCGAGAAAATACCTAAAATTTTCAAATGTCTTTGAACCCCCATCCATTCAAAATTTTCATAAAAACTTGAAAAATCTTCATTTTTCACCAGACCTAACCCTTTGGCTTTTTCCCAATACCGAACGGATTGATCCAATATAAAATCTTCATCCCATTCTATGTAAGCATCTTTTAAGAGTGAGACAAGGTCATAGGTGAGTGGCCCTAAAACTGCATCTTGATAATCTAGTATGCCAGGGGCGCCTTCTGCTACAAACATTAAGTTTCGACTATGATAATCCCTGTGAACAAAACACTTACTTTGCATAAGAGTCTTTTGTGAAATCAATGAGAATAATTTATGTAACACGTCCGAATCTGATTTAAATTTTTTAAATTTTGGTAAATACCACTCTGAAAATAATGCCATCTCGCTTGTCAATAAATCTTCTGAATAGTCTGGAAGTCCATCTGTATTAACTTTGGTTTGTATCTTAAGCAAAGAATCGATTGCTTTTGGGTATAATTTATTAGAATTTTCAGTATCTAAAACATCCAAAAAAGTTTGACTACCAAAATCAGTCATCAATATTAAACCTAGTTTTATATCGTGAGAGATAATCTCTGGCGCATTAATATCTGCATTATTTAATTTATTAGTTATGGCTAAGAAGTGATCTATTCTTTCTAATTCCGGTGGTGCGTCCATTAAAATATATGTTTTATTATTGGAAATTATTCTAAAATAGCGCCTAAAACTTGCATCAGAAGATGCAAGCTCTATTGTAAAATCTTGATTTAAATGAGTTTTAATCCATTCTTTTATAATCTCTACTCTATCCACAACGCCCTCATTTAGTCATAAATAATCGGTTTTTTAAAATTACTTGAGTTATAATCCATAACCCACTGATTTATATTAGTTTTGTATAAAATTAGATATTAAATGAATATATTAAAAAAGACTATATCAGGTTTAGATTTAACACGATGACCTCATCCGTAAAAAATTATTTTATGATTTTCTTAATCCTATTTTTAAATAGTACGCTTTCCTATGGGGAAGAGCAATTGAGCGATGATGATCTATTAATCGAAGGTGATTCCCTTGAAAATACTTTAGATCGAAAGTTAAAAGCCTCAGGAAATGCAGTTCTGAAGAAAGGTGGTAAGACTATTAAAGCTGATCTTATAGAGTATGACCAAGTTTCTGATGAACTCTACGCGATAGGGAATATAAGTGTTAAAGGTAACGGGAGTTCATTAACTGGCTCCTCTATAGAGTTGTCGGTCACAGAAAATGTTGGATCTGTTCCAAATGCAACATTTTCATCAACTTTAAATAATGAAAGCAATAGCTTCAACAATATATTGAGGGGCTCAGCTAAAATGTTATTTCTCGAAGGAGAAAGTAAGAAGAGACTTCAAAATGCTTCTATTACAACATGTGATGCAGGGCAAGATGACTGGTTTATTAAAGCATCAGAAATTGAAATAAATGATAGCTCACAAATAGTTGGTGCTAAGGATGCAAAGCTAGAGTTTAAAGGAATTCCAATACTATACTCACCCTTAGTAAACTTTTCTTTTAATAATGACAGAAAATCAGGCTTCTTGGCTCCATCTATTGGAACAACATCGCGGAGTGGGTTTGAATCATCAATTCCATACTACTTTAATCTCTCACCAACTAGTGACGCTACTCTAACCCCAAGATATCTAGGTAAACGAGGATTCCAAATGCAAAGTGAGTATAGATACCTAGATAAAAATTATTCTGGGACAAGTAATCTTGAATACATGAATAAAGATAATGCCAGTAATAGAAAAAATCGATATTATGCAAAGTTTCATCATGAACAAAATTTAACTGGCAATATTAGCGGCGGTTTTAGAATGGAAAAAGTTTCAGATGACAATTATTTTTCAGATATGTCATCTTTAATATCTGCTACTAGTACAGTTAATTTACCTCAAGAGGCTTACCTTAATTATTCATCAGAAAAATTAGATATTAACTTTCTCGCGCAAAGATATCAAAATTTAACAGCTACAAGCTCACCATATGAAAGGCTTCCTAGTATAACGATCAACCATTCAGACGAGTTTAAAAATCTTGACGGATTCAAGAAATTCGAAACAAATCTTAGCGCATCCCTTACACAATTCGAAAGAAATCATAACTTTGTTGTATCAGCAACTGATAAAAATACCACAGGCACTAGGCTTATTGCACGACCAAGTATAGCTGTGCCATTTGAAGAAAATTATGGCTATATTAAGCCAAAACTTACAATGAATTTAATGAGTTATGAGCTTGAAGGTAGCTCAACTAAATCTAAATCGATGGCAATCCCAACTCTTTCATTTGATAGCGGGATATATCTCGATAAAAAATTAACCTTGGCTGGGGCAAGTTTTGTTCAAACTTTAGAGCCAAGAATTTTCTATTCGTATACTCCTTACAAAAACCAAGAAGCCTTACCTATGTTTGATACTGCTCTAACAGACTTGAATTTAGAAAGTTTATTTATAGAAAATCAGTTTGTTGGTGGCGATAGAGTTATGGATTCCAACCAGCTCACAATTGCTGCTACAACAAGGTTTATAGATAACACCGGCTATGAAAGACTAAATGCTACTTTAGCGCAAAGGTTCTACATGGGTGATAGAAAAGTTTTAAAAGAGGCTCAATTTGTAAACTCAGCAGCGCAAAGTGATTCTTCAGACTTATTTCTGACTGCAACTGCCTACATTAATAAAGCTTTGAAGGTTAATACCGCAATTCAATACAACCCAGACCAAAGCAGAACTAATCGAGCTACCTTAAAAACTCGTTATACGCCTAGACCAGGAAAATTAATAGATGTTAGTTACAGACTGATTAGAAATCTTACTAATAGTGACAATGATATTAAACAAATCAATATAGCAGGACAATGGCCGCTCGGTGGTGGATGGTCCTCAATAGGTAGGTATAACTATGATATTAAAAAATCTAGTGCGGTTGAGTCGCTCGGTGGTTTTGAATACGATGGCGGATGCTGGGCTTCAAGAATAGTAGTCAATAGGTTGTCACTAGCTACGACTGACAAACCAAACTATACCCTATTCATGCAGATTGAACTTGGTGGCCTGGGCTCATTAGGCGCAAGCAATGACGCCAACTTATTTGATGTATTAAACAGAAACGTTCCAGGAGCTTCTTTTGCATCGGGAATACCAGATCAATATAGAATAGAAAATCTAAAGTAATGAAAAAAAAGATTTATTTAATATTTCTATTATTAGTAACGATTATTCAGGCAAACCAAAACTTACTCCTTGCTGAAAATTATATAGAACTCGACAGGGTCGTAGCCATAGTAGAAAAAGAAGTTATTACCGAAGTGGAGTTAAAAAACTCAATTAATCAAGTGTTAGCTAAATCAAAGCAAGATAATGATGCTGATCAATATAAAGGTTTACTTAGGTCTGAGGTGTTAGACGAGTTAATTCAGAAAAGCCTAATTGAGCAATATGCTAGGCAAGGTGGAATTAAAATAGATCAAAAAAAAATTGATGCATTTATAGAAAATATTTCTAAAAAAAATAATATGAGTGTTGAGGAATTGAAAAATAATATTGAAGACAGTGGTGTAAAATTTGGTAAATTTATAGATAATATTCGATACGAATTAATTCTCAAACAGATAAAGCGGAAGGAAATAAGCTCAAAGATTAATGTATCAGAGTTTGAAATTAAAGCGCAGCTAGACAAAAATGCAGTACTAAATCCAGATATTTATAATATATCTCATATATTAATTCAAACATCTAGTGAAGCAACGCCTGATGAAATTGAAAAAAACTACAAAAAAAGCATTAAAGTTCATCAGTTAATTTTATCAGGTAAAAAATTTGAAGAAGTTGCAAAAAAATATTCAAATGATTCAAATGCCGAATCTGGTGGAAACATTGGATGGCGCAAAGAGGGTGAATTACCACAGTTATTTAATGACCAAATAAAAAAAATTGATGTCGGGGAAGTAACAACGCCATTTAAATCTGCAAACGGCTTTCATATACTAAAAATAAATGAAAAAAAAGGAAGGGAAAAAAAGAAAGTTTTTATTAAACAAACTAAGTTAAGGCATATCATCATTAAGCAAAATGAAATTACCCCTGAGGAAGAAATAATAAAGAGGCTTAAGAGATTTAAAAATTTAATTATGGATGGAAGTGAGACGTTCGAAAATTTAGCGAAACAGTATTCTGAGGACGGGTCAGCAGCTTCAGGAGGTGATCTTGGATGGGTAAGTCCTGGAACAACCCTACCAGTTTTTGAAAATACCTATGACGCACTGGATATTAATGGCATAAGTGAACCCATTAATACCTCGCTAGGATGGCATTTGCTCCAAGTAACTGAAAGACGGGAAAATGATTTAACGGATGAATCAATTAAATACTCAGCAAGGGTTCAATTAGTAAATCAAAAAACAGAGCTCATATTTAGGGACTGGATAAAACAACTAAGAGATCAATCATTTGTTGATATAAGATTAATTCAAGATTGAAAAATAATATTATAAAAATTCTAATTGTTACAGGAGAGCCCGCTGGTATTGGTTTAGATTTATGCATACAGTTAGCACAAAAAAAATTTGAGGCTGAAATCACTATTTTATCTAATCGGAATGCAATTCTTGATAGAGCTAAGCTGCACAATAAAAAAATAAAGATATTATCAGAACCGGCTTTGCATTTAGGTAATGGGGGGTTAAATATAATTAACGTTAATTATACTAAAAAAGTATTGCCTGGAATACTTGAAAAATTAAATTCATTAGATCAGTTACAAGCCATTGATTTTGCTGTAAAAGAATGTATTGAAAAAAATTATGATGCTCTTGTCACCCTTCCTATAAATAAAAAAATACTTTCGTCTAATACGAAAAAATTTACTGGGCATACGGAATATATTTCAACATTATGCGGCACCAAAGACAAAGAAGTTATGCTACTTGTAGATAATAAAAAGTTACGGGTAGCATTAGTTACGACACATATTCCTCTTTTAGAGGTTGCTCAATCAATTACGAAAAAAAAATTAGAGCAAACGATAAGAACATTAGATAAAGATTTAAAAAATAATTTTAAGATTAAAAACCCAAGAATAACTATTACAGGTCTTAACCCTCATGCTGGAGAAGAAGGAGAATTTGGAAGCGAGGAAAAGAGAATAATAACGCCAATAATTAAAAAATTGATTAAGGAGGGTTTAAATTTAATAGGACCAATTCCTGCTGACACAGCATTTACAAAAAAATATATCAAAGACACCGATAGCTTTCTAGCAATGTACCATGATCAGGGACTAGCCCCCTTCAAAGCTCTTGCTTTTAACAATGGAGTCAATACCACATTAGGGCTTCCAATAATTCGAACTTCAGTCGACCACGGAACTGCATTAGATTTAGTTGGGTCAAAAAAAATTAATAGCTCTAGCTTCTTTGAATCGATATCTTTAGCAATAAAGTTAGCTAAAAATAAGAAAAAATGATTCGTGCAAAAAAAAGATTTGGTCAAAACTTCTTAATTGATCAACAAGTAATAAAACAAATATTGGATTCAATAAATGCTGATAAAACTCAATCTGTTCTGGAAATAGGTCCTGGTCTTGGGGCATTAACAATTCCATTATTGAATAAATTAAATCATATTGATGTAGTTGAGATTGATAAAGATATGGTTAAGGTTTTAACAAAAGAAATACCTGCCTCTAAAATAACTATTTATCAGGAAGATGTATTGGCAGTCGAAGATATTAAATTTTCAGATTATAATTTTATAATCGGAAATTTACCTTACTACATATCAACCCCAATTCTTTTGAAATTAGCTAAAATTAAAAAAAATGATGCTGATCTTTTCTT
>Ga0209502_10001350_pt1 | contig 22734 bp, 16 predicted proteins | sample ArcticOcean_MG_C_10_FD_187442 | JGI IMG/M metagenome (GOLD analysis project Ga0209502, IMG submission 187442) | Marine microbial communities from western Arctic Ocean - ArcticOcean_MG_CB11_90 (SPAdes) (version 2) | ecosystem: Environmental > Aquatic > Marine > Oceanic | place: Arctic Ocean... | reverse complement strand
ATAAAATGATGAAGCCAAGATATCAGGATATCCCTGAAGAAAATATTCCAGTGGTCAGTTCACAAGATGGTTTGGTGAAAGTTCGAGTTATCGCCGGTCAAAGTTTGGGCCAATCAGCCGTAATAGATACTATGATTCCAATTACAGTTCTACATATGACATTGAAACCAGGAGGGAAAATAGTTCAATCTCTCGAAAAAGGTTTGAATGGAATGATATATTGTTTCTCAGGTAATTTAAGGGTTGATGAAAAAGCGCTAAATGATGGTCAATTAGGTTTACTCAATGATGGTGATGAAGTATATTTATCGGTTAGTGATTCTGCAAAGGAAGATGTGAATATATTATTTTTAGCAGGCCCAGAAATTAATGAGCCTATAGCACGCTATGGTCCTTTTGTAATGAATACTGAGCAAGAGATCATGCAAGCATATGCAGATTATAACGCTGGAACTCTTGTTAAAAATTAATAGCAAAGTTAGAACAATAGTAAACAGTTGTAGTCAATTGTTCACTGTAGCAACAAGTGGATTAAGTAGTTGAGTCAATTGTTCACTGTAGCAACAAGTGAAATTGTAAATCTTGTTGCACCAGTTTACTGGTGTTTTTCTTCGTGAGGTTCACTCTACCATCAAACGGAGTTCGTCACGCTTGTAGCGCCAGTCTCCAGGTAGTTTTCCTTCAGATTTGTAATAGCGGGCAAGACGGCGTATTTTTGCCTCAGTTAATTCAAGTGAACGCTTGTTGTGAAGATCTTTGTGGTTTCCAGAACCAAGGTGATTGATGACCGCAACTGCTTGGCGCATTAGGTTCATCATGTCCTCAGGATATTTTCCGCCGACATCGTTGTCAGACAAAAGTTTGCCAATACGCATGCCGATTACAAGGCGGACGTTTGGAACTGCGTGTTGGTCACGAAGAATCGTTCCAATCTCTGCAGTTGTTTTACCAGCCCTGGCAAGTTCTAGAATAAGTTCAGTAACAGCTGCTTTGTCTGTATTAGACCAAGCTGGTGCTTCTGATACAAATGGTTTGCTTGAACCGCTCTTTCCGCTTCGTGATTTGTACATACGTGCCATATCAAACGACTCCTACGATTCGGCGACTTAACTCCCCTTCTTAACCGCTTTGTATGAAGGCCGTGTGAAACCAATCTAACAAACGGTGCACGGCAAACAATAATTTACCACTTTTAGCATCAAATTCTTTGGTGGGATTTGGCTAAACGACCAGGTGTTCCTGACCATTCCCAAGCAGGAGCAAAGGCTCTTGCCAAACCAATAACCTCTCCGTCTTGCATTACCAAAAGGTCTTGTCCTGCCTTTATTGAAGAATCATATGATTCTACTATTTGATGAAAAATATCACCTTTCCATGACACTCCGGATTTGATGTGAACTTCTGGAAGTGATTTGTGTTGTGCTAATTTCAATACAACCGCCTTTGATAAAGAAAAACCACTACGGTCTATTGACCACTGTGCCAACTGATTACCACCTTCTTCAATCTTCCAGCGAGGTGGTTTTCCTCTAACCTTTACCCCTTCTAACCAATTTGCATTCTTCATGTGTTTTCTTGATACACTTGAGAAATTATCGATATTTATTTGTTCACCTCGCCGACGTGCTAATGAAAAGTCTGTCACTGCTGCTTTTACAGCTTCACTTAGTACTTGCAACACTTCAAATGAGCCTGCTGATTGGCCTTGGCGAGTATCTATCATCTCAACATCAACAAAGGATAAATCCATTCCACTGTGATTGATTATTCTCTTGTATGAATGGTTTGCTAGCAATGCGGCTAACATTCTCTTAATTCTCAAAACTTCATCATTACTCCAATCACCAGTTACTGGGACATCATAATGGGCTGCTGGCCAAACTTCTTCTAAGTCTCTAGGGACTAAACCAAGAGGTGAAGTAATTATTACTTCATGACAAGCACTGGTACCAATCGCCCTAATGAATCTACCATGTGACTTGGATAGTCTGTATGGTTTCTTAGCACTGCATGGGAGCAAAATCAATACTTTGTCCAAGTTGTTTGGAGCACGATAGTCAGTACAAATATAATTCTCCCATTCTGCTATAAGTGGATCTGTTTGAGTTGATGGGGAATAGCAATTGAATTCCCTATTACGGTCAACGTGTGATGTCAAAATACCTTTCATGCCAGTGACAAGTGCGTCATGACGGCGTAAATGTTCAACTAATTTTGGACTGTTCAAACTTTGTTTGTCGGCGAGTGCACGCAGAGTTCCTTGCTCTAGTGCGGCACGTGTTTCTGCAATCGCTTGAACCCATTGAGAGAGTTGCGAATCCATATCGCTACTCTCATTCATAGAATCAATGGTATATCTTGGACCGCTAACACTGAGCAGAACACCTGCTGCTGATGCTTGACGAGACCTTGCCATATCGAATAAATCTACACCAAACCAAGTCAATACTGCTAGGTTATCAGGTCCACCAATTCCAGGAGCCCACAATAATGCACCTGGGAATCTCCGCTTCAATACAGTAATCGCTTCTACTAATTTCCCTGGCTGGCCGGTCAATTGTAATGCGTCAACTAGGACTACTATGTCCGGAAATAATTCCGGATTCATCAGTGCATCATCATGCTTCAATCTCTGCCAAGAAACCGGTAATAGATTAGAAGTCCCTGCTACTTCACCAGCATCTGCTTCATCTAGTGAAGGAGGCAATACATTACCGATTGAAACTTGAAAACTTGGGGAGTTTTCTGCGAAATCAGGCGGCGATAATGGCAGCCTTGATTCAAGTGTTAATATCGCCGGAATATCTCCGCTGCGAGAGGACTTAAAGGGTGCAATATTGGTAGGAACTTCTTGGTCACCATCTAGCAATACTAGGGCTGGCGTGTGAGCAGTAGGCGTTTTCCTATCACCTAAACCCCAACTTCGAGCAAAGCGGTCGCGGCCGATGACAACTCTCCCCATTCCTTCCGCCATGCCGTGGGCTGATGGCAGGGCTTCTTGAAGCATTTGAACAGTTTCAAAGAGATGGATTGAAAGTCCTCTTACTCTACGATGCATCATGGACAACAGAAGTGGGATGGTACCAAGCGGTATTACAAAACCAAAGTCTGTTGTCATTTTGATAATATGTTTGATGCTTTTATCATTAATTCCTAGTGTTGATGCTCAGCAAAGTAATACAGTATCTATTATTGATGGAAGGATTGTTGGATTTCTATCTCAAGTGGACCAAGTTCACAGCGTAAATACAACTGTTGATGCCGGTCAGTGGCTCAGTGTTACTGTAAAATGTGGGCAATGTACTGCTACTATATCCATCGCTGAGCAAAATATTAGTACCATCAATACTGCTGTAATTCAGGTAACTGAATCTGGATTAGCAACTTTAGAAATTGTTTCAGACATTAATGAAATGGTAATGTACACTTTCACAGATGTTATTTCTGAAGATTACCCTACTGTTAGACCTGCCCCCTCACAGACAATTGTGCTTGATAGCGGAGGCGTTTGTGACTCTCAATTCTCATGTATTGAAGCTGATAGAGGAAATTTGGCCGCTATTTCTATTGGTGAGTTGAATAGTGATTCATATATTTCAGGAGTTCTCGACAATGAAAATTCCGAGTATGTGGCTATTGAAGTAGAAAAGGGCGATAGTCTTGAGATCTCTTTGGTTCACTCAACTGCTGATTTAGAAGTTAGTGCATTCTTCCAAAATGCAACCGATGAAGTGTCATATTCTTCAATAATCTCCACACTGGTTGCGTTTGAACCATCTCTTACTCCAGAACCTGTATATTGGGTTGCAGATGATGATGGTCGAATAATAATGAAATTTGATAGTGCATCACAAAACACTGCTTGGGTGGTTGCTCGTACAATCCACAAAATGAGTAAGATGAGCGATTCAGAATGCTATTCAATTACATATGGCTCTTGTGTAACCGGCCATACTAAAACAACTACAACCATAGATTGGAATGAAACCAATGAATTGATTTTGGTTCCTCAGCAAAACAATCTAACTGTTCAGTTAACTCATATTGTCAATGGAAATCTGATAGCGATGAATCCGATTCATATAGAGGCTGATAGAGCACAATCATTTTTTGCATATCCAAATTCAAATGCCGCCATCATCTCTATTGAAGCCCCTGTGTTTTGGCTTGATATGTATCTCTCAGATTACTCAGATTTTAATTCCGGAAATGAAGCACCATCTCTGTTACCGATGACAGCTGAATCCGATAATTCGTCACATCCAATCCTGCCAATTGATGATATAGTCCACCATGCAGAACTAACTCTCAGCATCCTTGATATTTCTGATGTTTATAAAATTGAGATAGATGCTTGGGAAGAATCATTGCACTTAGTACAAATTACTGCGGAAGGTAATGTGCAAAATTTACTAATCGAAATGTGGAATATGGACCAAGAAACATGGATTGCTAATGAGTTTATTGAAGCGGATTATAGTAATGGGAAATTACAAACCGCCCTTCAAGTTGGACCAGGAACTCACTTTGTACGGATTTCACTGATTGATGGAGATCAATATTTGGATTCACAAAATAGTTCATGGGGTCAAAAAGACACATCCATTTCGTATCAATTATCTACCAAATATACACTCATTGACGAAGGTGATGAACCTTGGTTCCCTCCGAGTGATAAAGTCGTTCTCTATGGAGGTATTATGAGATGGATACTCGGTTCACTATTCCTAATTCCCGTTGTATTTTTAGTATTTGATTTACGAAAAAAGAAGAAATTGGCAAAAATAATGGCTAGTAAAAAGGAAAGGTTAACTTGGTTTAAACAACGCTTAGATGAAGGCACTGCAGATGTTAAAACATCACGGATCGAATTGGTTGAAGCGCTAATGGCAATTGCAACTTTGGACTGGGAAACCGGCCTAGAAACATGGGGTAAGCCTACGGCTCAGCATAGAACTGAAAATATTGCAATCGCAGCGTGGACTGTTGATGAGAGATTGGTAAAAGTTGGTGGTAGTTGGCCATTGATTATTGGAATTCATGTATTAGAAGGCAATTGGGAATTGGCAGCGCTACGTTTCGATGCCCCTCAAGGTCAGCCTTGGAAAGTTGTTAATGTGGACCCGAGGTTTTTGCATAATGGTGAGGAAGTATTCGTTGATACAATTAATGCAGGAAGTAGAACTTACCTTGCGGTTGAATTAGAAGGAAGTTCTGATTGCGTCGATATTGAATTCAATGGAAAAATGAATTCAATTCCAATGGCTGCTAGGATTGCAACTACAATTTGGCGCAATGACGGGTCAGAGCAAGAATAAACTCGCTGACTTTACTCAATTAGTTCTGCGATCTTCTGCATCTGTTCTAATTCTCGCCTCAATATCTTTAGGTGATAGAACTTTACGAAGTTGTTCCAATGCTTTCTTAGTAGCCTTGTCTAATTTCTTTGGAACATGTAATTTGAGTAGAACTACTACTTCCCCACGGCCACCGCCTCTTGAACTAGGCAGACCTCGCTTACGAATTGTAATTGTGTGCCCTGCACTAGAGTTAGAAGGTATTTTGACGACCAAGTCTTCACCATCTATATGTGGTAATTTGATAGTTGCACCTAACATTAAATCAGTAAATCCAACTGGTAATGACATAATTAAATCCGAGTTTTGTCGCTCAAACCAAGGATGCTCTTGTATCTCTAATTCTACGAATAAATCCCCTGGAGAACCCTTTCCACGAGGAGCTGGTTCACCTTTACCACGCATTCTCATCCGTGTCCCATTTTCAACACCAAGCGGTACATCGAAACGAATTGTTTCTTCTTTGGTATCCCTGCCAGAACCTCTACAATCCTGACAACGCGATTTTGCAATTTCGCCAACTCCTGAGCAGTCTCGGCATTCCTTAACCACATCTTGAACAAAAGGACCCATTTGCTGTCTAACACGCATCCTGCCCTGTCCTCCGCATGGAGAACATTGAGTAGTTTCTCCATCTTCAGCGCCAGTTCCATCACAGGATTGACATTGGCAAGGTAGGTCTAGTTCAATTTCTTCATTAGACCCATTCAGCACCATTTCCATATCGATAGTATGGCGTACCAAAATATCATTTCCTCTGCGTTTATTGCTGCGTTGCCTTCCTCCTCCGCCGCCAAACATTGAAGAAAAGATATCTCCACCAAATAAATCTTCTAAATTGATATTGAAACCACCAGAGCCACCTGAACCGCCAAAGGGATTACCACCAGCACTTTGGTGTCCAAAGCGGTCATATTGCGCTCTCTTTTGAGAGTCTGACAAGATGGCATATGCTTCTTGAATTTCCTTAAACATATTCTCTGCATCATCCTCGGTACTACGGTCGGGATGATACTTTCTCGCTAGGCTACGAAATGCGTTCTTGAGATCCTTATCAGATGCTGACTTAGCAACACCTAGCACCTCATAGTAGTCTCGTTTCTCAGCCACACTAATCACCTAACAATCTCAGTGGGATACAAGCCCCTCTTTGAACATCACGCTTTACTATACTGGCCAACTTATGATTATCTCTGCTCTTATAGAGACGAGCCGCAACCTTCGCAGAATCTTTCTGCACCAGATACTGCAACCCCGCAACTACCGCATTTAACACCAGCAACTGATGCCATCTGTGGTGCTGCTGTTGTTGGAGAGCCACCTAGCATGGCCATAGATTCTAAACTATCCTCGTTTGATTGGTTAGTATTCAATTCTTTGTCCCAAGCATATACCTTTTCTGTTTCAGAAAGGTTTGCGTTCTGTGAAGTGACTGTACCTTCTGTATCGACAAATGTCTCATGACCACCATCATCAGTCATAGTTGTCATTTTTATTTCTTCTCTTTTTGTATCCTTTTTCTGCTGTATAGGAGCGACTGGTCTCTGCGCTACTACAGGGTTTGCTCTTGATGCTGCGAGTAATTGTGCATTACGATATTCACTGCGACTTTGACGGGCATCTTTTCTAGAAAACAATCCGCCCAAGAGATCCAATAACTTATCCATTGAGCCAGTTTTCCTCACCGCACCAATGGTTGAGTCAAGTTCTTCTGAATCCAATGAACCTTTACCAGTTGCTCTCATAGAAGCTTTTTGGATATTCTTAGATTCCATCAATAAATCAACATTTACTTTGTGATCCAAATCTAATTCCATTTCTGGACCTTCTCCATCGATAGCGGAAACTTGACCCTTTAACCTAGCCTCTCCTTCAGCACTAATCTCACTATCAAGTGAGGCGTTTTGACTCCAAACCCCAGCCTCTTCAGCAGCATATACATCCTTCATTCCTTTCATGACCTCAGATCTTCTAAATTCATGATCCTTGACAATCCTTGTCTTCCTCCACATGATAATACCTATGATTACTCCCATAGCATACCAAGCGTACATCAGCATAGGCTCAATTGCAAACATTTCTTTCAATGGAATAACAGTGATGTGAACAAAAGCCAAAATAATTGTCGGCAATACAATCATCGCCAAAGAGGTTACTGGTCGCGCTTTCATACTGTCACCAAAAATTCTGTATTTGTTTTCTTTCATCAATGTACCCGAAGTATGCGCAGTGGTTGATTCATCTATCTGATGATGCTTTTCCTTTGCGAAGTAGACCATCGAGTAGTCCTATGGAGAAACTTGTGTGGAGCATGAATAAGCAAATCGGTATACCAATGAGGAGAGAGATTCTTCTATTACTGATTGAACTTCTCAATGCTTCTACCATCAATACAACTCCATACAATCCTGCAGGAATAATCCAATACTCACTTGAAAGTGCAAATAAGACAGCTGAGAACACTAAACCAAACCAAGGTGCATATTCACGTAAACTAATTCTTTTCGGATGCCTCAGAACGGTTTTAGTACGCCAAAAACCGTAACGATGACCCATCTTCCACCATCGTGTCACCGAGGTTCTTTTTGCCATTGACACGGTAGTTTCTGGGCATCGCATCAAACAATAACCCTTCTCTATCATCCGCATTGACAAATCACTATCCTGACAACTGATGAAATCGTCATCCCAGCCCCCGACTTCTTGTACTGCTGAACGTAGGTGAGTTGCAAAAGCAGGAATCCTTGTTTTACCAGGAGAACTGAAGTTGTCAAATTGCCCTCCACCGCTACCCAATGGAGATGATAAGGCACCCTCTACCCACGATTCAAATATTCCCAAGACGCCTTCTCTAGACAATACTTTAACTCCTAAAGCACCTAATGAAGTAGAATTATTATTTTTTGCCTGTAACTCATATTTCTGCCATGACTTCATCCGTGTTGAAATATGATCGTTAGGAACAATACAATGGCCGATTAATTCAACTAAATGAGTGACGCTGTGCGGAACTAGGCTCAATGCAAGGTTTCTGGCGCTTGAAACATGCCTTCCAGGGTTGTCTATCAATTCAATTTTAGGGCCATTGATTTGTTGTGAGTGAGTTATAGCTTGTTCAATTTCACTTTTACTATTATCACTAGAGCCACCATCAAGTACCAGAATAATATGGTCTTCTGCTGGGTGGTCTTGTGCTATTAGTGATTCAAGACATTTACCGATATGTCCCTCTTCATTGAGTACAGGAATGACGGTGGCGATTGTTGGTCCAACCATCCCAGTCATGAGTGCTGGCCATAGGTGAAAGACTTTGACACTTCGCCCTCAAATCACTAGTAAAGACAAGTTCATCAAGTGGCGTCATGTCGACCAAAACATGTCAGCACCGCTACTCCGATTAACTGGAGTTGGTGAAGGCATAGAGATTTGTGTTGAAACGACTCTATTAGGTGCAGATTCACCTACAAAGATTGCACAAGCAATACTGCAAATCTTTCCGGAATTTCCTATTCCGGAAAACTGCCCTGAACCTGTGCTTGGCAAAGGTTCCAATTACCATTGGAAAGCCACAAAAGTGGACCTTACACATTATCTAAAACTACTCCATAATCAAAGAATATTAGATACTGCATTAGATTCAATGTGTAAGAATTTAGAAGGAAGAACTACTTCTTTTGAATTGACAAGGCAAGCTGCAATGGTCGGAAAAATAGCATTCCCCCTACCGAACGACATCCCTCTGGGTGGCGTAATTTCTGTGACACTTACAAGCGATGATTTAGGTGATTGGCTGGAGGCTGCGACCTGGCATTCGGGAAGAGACAAGGTACCTCGTTCAATCGGTGATGAGAAAACAATGGAAGAAGACGGTAAGGCTGCAACTTGGGTTTGATTAGCCAAATTGTAATCTTATTACATCAAAGACCATTAGATAATTCCAATCTAGAGCGATTATGCAGGATGCGCAGTGGTTACGCGAAATGCTTTCACAAGAACTTGAAGTCCGTCCACCGCGTAGCCTAAAGTCAGAACAAAGATTCCTTTCAGGTAACATTGCCACCTTGAGAAGTGATGGATTTATTATTGGATATACTGATATTCGTGATTATGGTAAAACAGCGGAAATTACTACGTTTCTTATCGATCCGAAATTCAGAGGCAAAGGCAATGCTAAGAAATTAGTTCTAAAGGCAATTGAAATTACTCCACATAAAATCATTCTAAGTTGTACCAAGAATCCAAAAATGGCATCTGCATTGGAAGGTTGTGGTTTTGAAATAACACACTGGCCTGGATTGAAAGAATATATCTTATTAACAATTAACACAATAAAAAGAGTCTTTTCAATGATATTTAGATTAGAATTCAAACGGTTATGGGTTCAAGCGAAGGGATTTACCAAGTACAAGATCTATAAGTTGCAAATCAAATAAGATTCTACCATTATTGACATTCATAACGTAGCGAGAAAACCGACCCATGCAAAGCCCAACTGAAACGAGTGTTTCGGAAATGGAGTTTGAATCGCTCATCGCCTTTCAACGGTGTGAAATGCAGATCGAATTCTCGTGCTTTAGCAAGGGGAGATCGCTGAAGATGGCCCCTCTGGCACTGGTTGAACTTGGTGGCATCTATGCTCGCATGTGGTCCGTTCAGACCGGCGAGAGTCAGTGAGGCCTGCGCGCAGATTGTGCTCTAGAAGCTGCCATTTTGTATCGATGATGTAAACATTAATTTATAACTATAAGAATCAGAGAACAAACTGAATAACATGATTTCTGAGAAGTTTTCACGGACCACAAGCCTGCTTTTAATCGCAACTTTTGCCCTCGCTATGGCATCCACAGTTTCTGCTGCGGAAATCACACCAGGCGCAATGGATCCAGGTACCGGGTTGCCAGCCTTCCTATCGGACGGTGCTGATGATGGTCTGCAAACATTGACCTTCTTCCTCTTCTTCGTCGGATACATCGCCATGGGCGCTGCTTTCGTCTTTTTCATGAGTGAGCGAAGCAACGTTGCACCTGAATACCGAACCACAATGACCATCTCGGCATTGATTGTTGGTATCGCTGCGTTCCACTACTACTACATGCGTGGAGTCTACGCCGATTTCGGCGAAGTCTCTGTTGAGTACCGGTACATGGATTGGATCATTACGGTCCCATTGATGGCACTCAAGTTCCCTTCCCTCGTCGGCAAGGCAGCAATCACCGACAAGAAAGTCGCTGGACTCGGATTCACTGGAATCTGTTTCACTGGTGCTCTTATCATGATCGGATTCGGATACGCTGGTGAAGCCGGCTTGATGCAGCCCATTGTCGCACTCCTCCTTGGTGGAATGGGATGGGCCATGATTATCGTAGCAACCGGAACACCATGGTCCTCTGGCCTTGGTGTTGATAACAGCAAGATTGCACCTGAACTCATGTGGAGCGCAAACGCCCTCCGCTGGTTCATCGTCGTCGGCTGGATCATCTACCCTATCGGCTACCTCTTCAGCCCTGAAGTCGCACTCATTGATGTGGACAACGGAGCAGAAATGATGGCAGTTGCTTACAACATTGCAGACATCATCAACAAGATCGGTTTCGGTATTGTTGCATGGGTGGGTGCTAAGAAAGCAACCGAAGCACTTGCTGCTGAGTGAAGCCTAACGCTTCACAAGCCACGCTAAGGCATTCTCAATGTCCCTGCGTGGGGTCAATAGGCCCCACGCATTGGCAATGGGAATCCACATGACGGTGTACATAACAATCACTGCCATTGAATGCCATACGCTGAATGAGTATGATTCATCGAGAGCATGAAACGACCAATTGGAATGAAGTGAACCAAGTAGACGCTCAAAGAGCGCTTGCTGAGTTGATCAAGTTGTCAGACCTAATCTACACTTCATAAAAATCACTTGCGTACACAAGGGGCCCCTTGTGTTCAAAGTTAGTGTTTGAAAGGATTTGTGCGTAGGCCGATTTATTTTGAGCCCCTAAGTGTAATATATGCCCCACATATCTCACTAACTATGCAACCTTCGTCACAACAAGACCCTGCCCCAATTCTTAGTGGTATGGTACAACAACCAAGTCCACAAATTATCACAGGTATGCCGTCTACAAATGCCATAGCCGCATTAGTTCTTTCGATTATGGGGATTGTCGGGAATTTCTTTTATGGCCTGGGGATATTTTTCGCAATCCCTGGCCTTATTCTTGCAAATGGAGCATTAAGAATCACAAATCAATTTCCAAATCACCCAGATGCAGGAATGGCTAAAGCTGCAAAAATTTGTGCATGGGTTGGAATTGGTTTATTCATAGCCGTGATCGTATTAGTTGTGGTTGCTGGTGTGTTGTATGTCTGGGCTGCAAGCCTAACAGAAGCATGATTCAAAGGTTCAATTTAACCACAGTAAACCCTCTTTAACATTGGTATTCGCATGAGTATTCTCGTAAAGAGAATCGTTTTCTACTTTGCAATGAATTAGAGACTAATTGTAATGTCAATATCTGGCTCATCATCAAATATGAGTCATTATTAGGAGTTGTTATGACCAAGCGCTATCCATTCTCAATTTGCTTGTTATTTATCCTTTCAATGTTATCTGGATGTTTAGGCGATCTTGATACGAACGGCGAAGATAAACTGACACCCTACTTAGTCAAGGATATTAATCCAGGACACTACAGTAGTAACCCTTCAGAGGGAATTCCAATCAATGGAAACAAACTGATTTCTCCGGCATCAGATGGCTCAAACGGTACTACGTTATGGGCAATTCAATATTAGTCAACAACTCGCAGTCTTTGTTCATAGCCTCTATGCCAAACATAAGTGTTTATCTTCTGTTCACAAGGGCCTATGCTCAAACCCATGTGGTCAAAATTAGTGTTTACAAGGGCTTTCAGTGGGTGCTATTCGTCGCTACCGACGTAGATGGTTCACAGTATAGCGATTCTTTACTAGAGTCGTTGAAGATACTGCGCGATTTTCTTATCTGAACCAATCCATTCAATTTCAAGTAACTCATCATTTGGATGCCACACTAATTGCGAATGTGCAGTGAGATTTTTGGTACTAGCAATGTCAATATAACTATCTGACTCACATTTGATCAAATGAAGACAGATCTCTTTGTCAATTAATTGATGATACCAAGTACCAACATGGCTAACTGCCCTGACATTGATTGCCAGTTCCTCTTTTATTTCTCGCTCGATTGCCATGAATGGAGTTTCTCCAAGTTCTAATTTTCCACCAGGAAACTCCCATTTGTTTTCAAAGTCATCACCCTCGATGCGCTTTGCTATCAAAAATGAATTATCTTTTTCTATCAATGCCGCTGCAACTTCTACAACTGGTGGAAACAGCATATGGGCTATGCAATCCTTTACTATTTCACGGCAATCGTGTATTGAATAGTTCTCTTCTAGAGGAAGATGAAGGAACAGGCAAGGTAATTCTCTCTCATATTGATCCTTTAACTGAAGTTGTTGTATTGTGTCTAGAGTTCTGTATAGTGTTTCATTACACAAAAACTCTCCAGCATCATCACTAAACACTAATTGGTTTGAAAAGTTTTCAAGTTTCCAATAAGGGTGCTGAATATTTGATGATAAATCTCCTTTTCCTGAAATTACTGTTGATACGACTTTGCGACCGCTATTATCCTCAATTCGCATATCAATAAGATCTTTAGCAATCCGTTCTATCCGTGGCAGTAATGATTTTTCTGCAAGCCCGATATGAATTATTGCATCATATTTATTTCCATTTGTTAGTAATTGTGAAACCACTTTTGAGCCCTCTAAATCTACTGATAATTCATTTACATCAATTTTAACATCTAAATCGTCGATTTTTGACTCTCTTTGCAGCGACCATGGGTCGATTACAATTGTGTTTTCAGTAAATGATTTTGCAACTTGCCAAGAAATATTTGTTTGGTGATTAGAGAAGGGATGGAAGCCTGTTAGAAGAACCCTCATCACTACACCCGGTCATGTGCTATTGGTCTCAGTTTTTGATATATTGGGCCTCAAACAGCCGTCATGTTGACAAAGCCCCTGCTACAGTTGATGGATGAGGCGGATAATCGTGGATGACATAGTCGTACAATTTCCGGTCCAAAAAAGAGGTCTAAGACCGTTATCTCTAATCAAAGAAATTTGGCGAGAAATTACTTTTGGTGTTGGGATGTGGGGGTCATTGCGCCCGATAATCGCAGCATTAGCAGCAGCAGTTCCGTTCCTCTTCTTAGGTCAACATTTCAACCGTAATCATCGCAAAGCAATAGATTGGACCTTACTACAAATTCCACTCGCATTAACCGTTGTTCTTTGGGTTGCTCTATGGCTATATTCTATTTTTGAGGCTTGGAGAGAAGCAACTTTGATGGCATCGACCAAAAAATGATGCCAATATTAGATTTGATCTGTGACTTCAATCGTTCCAGCAGCAATCCCTGCAAGGTCGTCTTTGTCATCTTGGTCGAATTCATTAGGTAAATTACCTGATATGAAATTGGCAACGGTCACTGATTCAATAGCCCAATACATTACTGAATCTTCATTATTGGAATGTCCGGGTTTATCTGAAGCTTCATGGTCAACTGGTGAAGTATATACTAAATTTACTAGACCGAGCAAGTGTCCTGCTTCATGTACAATTACGCTGTTTTCAACTTCTTCTGCACTTGGCCTATTGAATAAACCAGCTGCACCATCAACCGATTCACCAAAGATTGCAATTGTTGAAGCATCAACTGCTACTCCTAATACGCTATCATCTTCATATGATTCGGCAGGGAATATCAATTGCCATCGAAGGGTCTTACCGTTGGTTGGATCGGCTTTCTTATTGTTCCAACCTTGTTCTCTTACATCATCTGCACTCCATGTACCAACATCATCAAAATCAGTTTCAGTGAATTCGGTTGTAATCCCTTGAGAGAAACTGCATACTTCACTAATTCTTAGTTTTAGAAGGTCAGTACTAGAGGTTTCAGGCTTGTATCCTGCTTCATAGTCAATTTCAAGGATCATTCTGTCATGTGAATCTGTCAAACATGCCATCGTTAAACTACCAGGAATCCCCTTTTTTTGAGGGATTATATCGCCCAAAACATCGTCACCTAAGCAACCAGAAAGAACTGGGGTAAGCAATAAAATACCCAGCAATACAATGAGTGGCTTAGTGTGCATGAATAATCGCCTACTTCCTCACATTTCAAAGTCATGTATTTTAGTTTACCAATCCTCTGGTATTTCAATTGGTGAAAATAGTTGCCCTGGACCATTTACTTTTGATAGTTGAGTACGTGCTATCTGCTCCCATGGGCGTAACGCTAGTAGAGCATCAACCAAATTAGCATCAGTCTCAATCAAAGTAACTCTGATAAGTGTTTCAAGAATATCCATACGTTGCTCATCGACTATCGACATTACTTTTTCCAGTTCAAACGACGATTGAGACGGTGAATCTGCTGTATCATCTTCCGTTAATTGCCATGCTTGAGTAGCATTGATTGGGAAGATTTCATTGGTAAGTTCAATATGTTCATTAAGCGATTTCATCAATCCTGAAATTTGCTTTGAAATCACCATACTGACTTCGACTAATGGCATGCCCAATTGTTGAATCAAGTGAACCATTCGTTCTTGCAAGGTTACCATTCCTTCCAAGGCGGTTTCGATATTTTCTTCAGCCATTTTCGCACATCCAAAAGAGCTGATTCAAGAGATTATCAGCCGTTTAGAGCATCTAAATACTGCCAACCAAAGCTTTCCCATTGGTCTTGTGACCAACCTTCTGGGAGACCACTTGGAGGAAGCGGAGGTGCTCCTCGAGACCCCTCAGCCACATTTGCGCTTTGTTCAGCCAAAGGGGCTGCGATAGGTTGAGGTGTTGGCGCAGGAATCACTGCTGCGAGCCCTACTTGAGGAGGCAATACCAATCCAGGTGGAGGTGGTAAATTGAGTTCGATTGAAGGAAGCTCCTTGACATCAATATCGGCCAAAACTTCAGCAGTTTGGTCATTCTCATCCACTTCTTCACCTTTTAACATCTTTCTACTCATTACCATCGTATAGACTCCAAATCCAACAGAGAGCAAAGCAATGATGAACAAGACTATTGTAAACTGACCTTCACTTGCTTGTTCCTTTAATGCTTCACCATCTCTTGATGTTTGGTGTTTGATGATAAGTGGGTCGACTGTTTTTCGATCCATTTCAACACCATCGACTAGAACTAGAACTCTAAATTCAATTTGATCTCCTGCAGCGACATCTGCAATAGCCCCTAGAGAGGCTTGGACATCTGTTCCTGCACCTACTTCTAGTTCTAAAACACTGATTTCTGCCCAATTACCACCTACAACCAATCGTTGTAGAATGAATGTTACATCGCCCTTGCCACCATCATTCTTGGCATTGATGACCATATTGACTTGTTGTTCTGTAGTTGGACTCGGTTCATCCCACTTCAATGAAGTAGTATCTGCATCCAAATCAAAACTTGGACCTAATAATGCAAGAGGCCAAGAAGCAAATGGTTCACTAACAGAGTTTTGGAAAGTATCGAACGGATTTCCAGATTCATCAGAACCAGAAACCCATACATCAACAACATATGACGGTAGTAACATAGTCGCTCCTGAATCGGTCAAGTCTAAATGACCGGTCCAAAAGAATAGATCTCCGAAAGGAGTAGTATCGGGTAGAGGTACACTGCCTCGCGAGATTTCAGCCTCACCCGCCCTTACTCTGTAATGTAGCACTGCTGGTTCATTTAGATCAAAGCCGTTATCGTCGGTGGTCTCTAGCATCACCAATAAATCTCCACAATCACCGATTGAAAGTTCTCCACCCGAAGAAACCTCATTCAAAGCAATTGATGAAATTGTAGGCCTGCTGCTGTCAACTGCAAGTCTAACGCGAGGAATAAAATTTGTTTCATCGTTGGCAATTCCTGGTAGGTCATCCAACTTCAATCGGAGGTCCAGGTGTCCTGAGCGAACTGCTGGAATCAACAAATCCAAACTGAATTCACCATCAAGTCTAGTGGATGTTCTCCACTCATAATCATAGTCGCCAAAGACAACATCAAATGCACCTGCTGGTGCCGGCATTTCATCTTCGGAGAATAAGATACGCCCGTTGACCCGCAGTGCTTGACCCGCACCAATCAAAGTCTCAGAGATTTCAGAATTGTAGTGATTTGTGCTATCTCTTAATTCAATAGCACGAATATGCCCCTCCATTGTGTCAAATCGGAAATCGTTATCTAAACTCCACCAATCATTACCTAATCCTGCTTCTGCTTCGAAACAAGGAGTTATTTCTCCATCATTACAAGGTAAATCAGTGACCAGAATTTTAGGAATGAATTGATCGACTCCATTGGTGTCAAATATTTCTGGGAAGGTCCAAGTCAATTGGAATCTTGCTTTGATAACGATTATAGATTCATTAACTGAATCAAGTTCGACTGTTGAATATAAATTCGATACTGCAATATTAGATGAACCAGATTCCATTATCGCCATTGGTTGGCCGGTTCCATCATCCTGTAGGGTGATGTATATCGAATTATCATCGTCAGAAAAGTCTCCACCTAATGCCAATTGAACAGTTTGAATATCTTCCCATCCATTTTGGTCGCTCAATACTATTTGAGCGGTATAGGCAATCCCTGGATGCAATGGTTCTCGGTCATTATGACCTATGATAGTGGAATTGCTCAAATCCAATGTAGGCTCGAATTCTTCTCTAATTCTATAGGTTGAGAGATCTGCAGACCAATCAGGAATTGCTTCACCAGGTGCGAAACCGCATGGGTTTATGGAATCTGGACAAACTGGTCCTCCACCCATCGCAACCTCATTTTCTTGTGCATCCCTACCAGTGATGAAGAAAGACACATATTGGCCATGGATTAGCATAGAATCATCTAGTGAACCTTGGAATATATTCAATCCACCAGTTCTAGTTTCAGGTGAAGAAAGGGTCTTGAGTTCATATTCATCTGCATTAGGAAGTCCGTCGAAATTATAATCAGTGCATCCTAATGCAACACTGGCTTTACATCCGATCCAATAATTCAAAGTTATTTGGGTGGGAGGATCTACGGAATCTTGGATAAAGACATCTACTGCTTGACCACTGCCTGAAGGTGAAGCATGGCGCTCAACGCCATCCACAGGAGTCACAGATAGTAAGAGTGGGGATTTACCATCAAGAACGAGCCTCATGCTGTTATAATCCGGATTGACAAATGTTGAACTATTTGCCATACCTACTGCCTGCATATAGAAAACCATACCACCAGATGATGATTCAAGAGGTGCTTGAATTGTAATATTATATTCCCCGAATCCAGGGTTTGCTTCTTCTGCTAAGAGAATAGCACCATCAATTGGTACGCCATCTTGAGTTACATTTTGTCCGAGCAATCTTAAATTGAAATTACCAGACTCTGGACTCAATTGCGAACCTTGGAAGTGTATTTGACCACTAAAGGAAAGATTGAATCCTCCACGAACCCAATCTAAAGGATATAATTCTCTGCCTGTTTCTTCCCAAACCCTTAGTCCATCGAGTTGGATATCATTTTCAACCTTTAGATCTAATGATTCCGTTTCCCACGAACTTACCGAGACTCCCAAATCATCTTCAACGGTAATATATGCTTGAGCACTGCCTTCGTCATCCCAAGTCCAGTTGACTTTCATTGGCATTCTAACTGTAAGAATTCCGTCGGCATCAATCATGGATGTGCAATTAGAAGTATCGAATAGAACTATTCCTCCTGCATCATCAATCGTTGAGCAACTATCTCCTCTAGCCCATGAAAATGTGGGATTATCACCATATGTGTGTTCAAGTGCGACCACTGTTTTTGTAACACGGTCAACTTCATCACCATTGGCAACTCTAACAACTAGATTTCTATAAACTCCATCCGGTGATGCTTGTCCACCTTCCAAACTTGCATCTATTGCACGTGTTTGCATTTTGTAGGCGATATCGATGTTTGAAATTTTTATTCTTCCTGAAGTTGCTGCTTTAACACCAAGAGACACAAGTACATCGCCAAAGCCATTTTCTGGGATGGCATCATTGAATGCTTGAACCATAGTAGGAGTAAATTTGACATCTACACCGACAACAGAATCATCACTTGCTTCAACTGATGATTCATTGAGGAATTGAAGTGACTCCCAATCCCATTGCCCATCGTTACCAATGTCAATATTGGGTCGGTCTGGATATCCTTCTTCGTAATGTAGTGTAAAGGAATCCATCAGAGGAGAGGTGGTGGAGTCACTAGTACTCATGTCTATCATGTAGCGTAGAATACCGCCAGCTCCATCGGTTGAGAAACTAGTTTCTTGGCCATTGGCCGCCGGCAACCAAGTGGTTCCATTATTATTGGAAACCATCACTTGTGTGGTTGAACCACTCGGTTCATCTAAAACCCATACTGGCCTAACCTTACCAACTTTAGTACCGGTTGGGAAGAATGGTGAAAGCCAAGAACCTGAATTGGTATAGTCGGTTGAATATTCCAAATCGACCCACCATGAAACTGCTGTTGAACCAATTAATTGTGCTTTCCAGATTAGTTCATTACCGGGGAAATCAAAATGAATCGTTTCATTTGATTCGACTTGTTGCCAATGAGTCCCATTGTCTGCGGATATCCAGTAATCAACTCGATCGCCAATAGAGGCTGCGGATGAATAGGTGACCATGTTTGCGGCCACTACGTCATCGGAACTGTAGGTGACGGGCCCATACCAAGTGGTTGTACCAGGTGATGGTGTTGTTTCGTATTGCCAACCAGTTCCATACTCTCGATAGTAAAGTGTATTACTACTCCAAGTAGAATATCCGCTATCAACTGTCACAAATCTATCTCCATCAAACTGCAATCCATAGCCAAGTGCTGAGAGTTGCTTTACTCCTGCTTGTGGCACCAAAGAAGATGATTGTCCTGATATTGACCAGGCTTCTAGTTGATCTTTATCATTGTATACTGTTCCTTTTTGGCAGCGCATGAAGAATGATGTATCATTGACTTCTAAGCCTCTAACTATTTGACCAGTAGTACCGCATTCCCAAGTTGAACCGCTCGTAGTGGAATAGGAATAACTTTCCTGACCTCTTGTGTATTGGCCTGGTAAGTTGCCATCAAAGGTATAAGGCACAATCCTTCGTTGAGAATTGTGCAATATCCAAACAAGGTCTTGGTCACGGTCATATGCAATACCTGTATAATCTCCATATTGAGGTGATACATCGTAAGAATCAATACATGTCCAAACATCATCGCGTGAAATATCCATTTCTACAACTCTATGATACTGTGTTGGCGCTGATGAACTGTATGTGTATTTGTATCCGGATAGAATTCCAAACATTCTTTCATCATCTGTTATAGTCCAATCTCTAAATCCATATTGTCCATAATAAGTTGAACTATGTTTTTGTGGAAGAGTGCATCCCGCTTGGTCCAATACTATTGTTGAATGACGGCTTGCATTGTTAGGATATAATTTCTGAACAATATTGCTAAACTTTGATGATGTCCAGGTTGATAAAAATAGCCAATCATGGTGTTTCAATACTGCACCTTGACCTTGGGCCATCAAACTGGATGAGGTTTTTGTCACCTGTGTGGAAAATCTAGACTCTGTAGAATTTGATGTGTGAGGTTGACGCAATGAATATGAGCCATTATCCAACCAAGAATCAGAATTTGGATTGACGGCCTCATCATATCCATGCGGGAAAAAGTCTTCTTGTGGTGAGGCCAAAGCGAGACTTAGTTCACCGCTTCTAGAATCGGTCAATGAATCAGTACCCCTAATCCAATCTGCACGGTTATCGGTCACCTTTTGACTCCATCCGGTAGCACTAGCACCAGAAAGTGTCATTGTAACATCTGTAACTAAAGCACCTTTTGGCAGAGTAACTTGAGCACCAGTATCAGGATTAGCGCCTTGGAAGAGAGCAATATATTCTGTCGAGCCATCACTAAACTCATAGACGTGACGAGCAACACCAGCAGCTTCTACTTCATCAACAAATATATCCGTTAATGGACTCATTGGAGACAAAACAAGAATGGCAAACAATACAAACATTATGCCGCGACCGGGAGGGTTTGAAGACGACATAAGACTCACGCAAACTTTCCACTATATCATAGACCTTTGAAGGATTCGGTTGCAGGTCACTTCAATATCTCCTAAAACAGATAATGAGACGTTCTTGGTTCCTACAAGTGATGCTTCCAATCGATTAAGATTCTATTAATCAGTTTGACGCGAATCATATCGAATTGGAGAAGAATCTCCTCGCACCCCGTCATCCTCGTCATTGTTAACTTCAAACCAATCAACCATCCAATCACCATCGGTATCCCAGTTCATTGGGTCGGTACCTTCAGCGATGTGATCATTGTCCAGATCTAGATAATGCCATCCTAACTCATGCTCTCCCACATTTCTAACTGGAGATGTATTTGGAGAGCCGATGTAATATATATCCCATTGATCGGTTCTATTTCCTGCTAGCATTACTTGGTCATCTGAGGAATCTAATAAGAGGAAATTAGTATCTTTATCATCAACAACATATGCATATCTAATATCCATGCTATTTGATTGGTCCATCTTCAAATAATTGCTTGTCGATTCATCAAACAATCCAATGTGGAGTAAAGCACCTCGTAATTGCCACCATTCTGTTACTGGCACTCCTTGGTAAACCATACCGCTCAACCGAACTGCATTTGGACTAGTCAAATCTTTGTCAGAGATAGCGAAGAATTCTTGGAAATTCGTATATGGTTCGTAGTTACATCCTGCACCTGAACAATCCCAATCGCCATCCATATCTGGGTCATAATTAGCATCTACAGGATCTGTTGGGTCCAAGGTGAACCAAGTAAATGCCAAATCAGGTCTGCCCAAGGTTCCATTTGCTCCTTGCTGGGAGAGGGGCAAACAAGACATTGTAGACGTATCACATACACCACCGCTAGCAGAATCTATCCAAATGACTTCAATCTGCATAAATGTGCTGTAATTATCATTATCTTCATTCCATCCCTTATCGTATTCGTACCAGTCCGGCAACATGTCACCATCACTATCATTATCACTTGGATTGGTACCATATTTGAAAACTTCACGACCGTCTGAAAGATTGAAATCTTGAGTATGTGAAGTAACAATACCATTCACAACGACAGTTGTGTAAGTAACACTATCTTTATCGCTATCATTTTGGTCAGGCCGGGTTGAATTGTCCCATTCCATCCAATTTGTAAATGGCAAATCACCTATGCCAGGCTGAACAATTACTCCAGAAGGTGTGAACACTCTTTGATCCCAGTTACCTTGGTCTGCGGGTACGTCAAATGCCGTACGGTTATACCAACCATCATTATCTCCATCATAATCAACATCCCAAGGATTAACAGGATTACTTGCCCAATGATTTTCAGTGCCTAATCCTGCCATTCCGTATGTAGCGTAGCAATATTCCCATCCATCTGGGATTCCATCTCCATCAGAGTCGGAGTGAGTTGGGTCTGAGACACCGATTAATGTACGATTGAAATTATTAGAGTCAATTGAATTCAATTTTGCCATTCTGTCGCTACTTTCTTGATTTTTCCCTATGAAGTCATTATACAGAGCAAGTTGTGCTTGATATTGAGAATAGCCTAGTTCTTCTACGTAAGCATTAATCGCATCTTCACCGAAATCAATAATTCCAACATTTGCTGGAACTGAATCTCTATCCAGATACTTGCCCCATGTTCTTGACTCCCATTCTCTCAAATTAGAAAATCGTTCATCTAATGAAATCTCTCCGTCACCATCACAATCAAAAGAATCATTATCAGAATCTAAAAAGACATCATTGTCGATTAGAGGATTCATACTCCAACGGTTTTCTTCCAAATCCCATTGCGCAAACCAATATTCAAATCCGTCATACATTCCATCATCATCAGTATCAGGCAAAGTTGGATCTGTAATTCCCATTAGCATTGAGATGAATGAATTTGGTGGTTCTCCTTGTTGCCAGTCATTAAAGTCATCAAGCAATCTTTTACCTCTAGTTTCCTTTGTGATTAATATGTTGAAAACTCTTTGAGCCTTTTCAGTCGGTTGTTGTTGGTCACCATCTAGGTGCATTAAAGGTGCATCAAAGGGATGAATTCCCCCATTATCCGGATTTGAATTTACTAGATTAAACTCTTGTTTGTCTATTAAACCATCACCATCACCATCGAAAGTTCCATCATCACTAACAAGAGGATTTAATGTCCATGTTTGTGCTGAATTATTCCAAGAAGT
>Ga0209502_10001346_pt1 | contig 22807 bp, 19 predicted proteins | sample ArcticOcean_MG_C_10_FD_187442 | JGI IMG/M metagenome (GOLD analysis project Ga0209502, IMG submission 187442) | Marine microbial communities from western Arctic Ocean - ArcticOcean_MG_CB11_90 (SPAdes) (version 2) | ecosystem: Environmental > Aquatic > Marine > Oceanic | place: Arctic Ocean... | reverse complement strand
CTGTTCAATTTCATTGGCACATAAAGGAATAGTAGTTTCAATTAAGGAAAAAAACGATGAGAACTATTCTCATTCCACCAAATTACATTCTTTTATTAAGGAAGTGCTAAAAGAATCAAACGTCTCAATTAATGAATTATCTGCTGTAGCTGTAAGTAAAGGTCCGGGATCTTATACTGGCCTAAGAATAGGAGTTGCTGCCGCAAAGGGACTGTGCTATGCTTTAGATATCCCATTGATTTCATTACCAACTCTTTTAATCCTTTCCAAACAGGTTAAAATTAAAAAAGGGTTAATTGTTCCTGTATTAGATGCTAGAAGAGACGAAGTTTATTCGGCAGTGTATGATTTCAATTATAATTTAATTCAAAAAGAAAAGCCTGAAATTATAATTGAAGATTCATTTAAGGAAATGTTATCAAGTTTTAAATTACATTTTACAGGAAGTGGGCAGGAAAAATGTGAGAGATTAATCAAGAAGAATTTAAATCTAAACTTCTCAAATAATGATAATTTTCCATCATCTAAAGAAATGGGTAATTTATCTTATGAAAAATTTATAAATTCTAATTTTGAAGATTTAGCCTATTTTGAGCCAGCTTATCTTAAAAACTTTACTCTCAATAAATAACATCAACCATTAATAGCGTTAACACTAGAAATCATATCAGGAAGCATTTCTTTTAACATATTTTCTATTCCACTTTTAAGAGTTATAGTTGATGACGGGCACCCACTACAAGCTCCTTGAAGTATAACATTAACTTTTTTGCTTTCTTTGTCGTATGATTTAAAGACAATGTTTCCTCCGTCAGAAGCCACAGCAGGCTTAACATGCTCTTCAATTATTTCAATTATTTTTTTAGAAACATCATCTAAATTTTCTATAATTTTTGGATCAGATTTTTTAACAAAATTCTCCTCATAGATAACAACATTATCATCTTGAATAAATGATCGAATAAATTCTCTAACGTCCATTACGTTTTCGTCCCAATTTGAATTAGCCCTCTGTATTATTGAAATAAAATTAAAATCAAAAAAGATTTCTTTAATAAAAGGAAAGGTAAATAATGATTTAGCTAAAGGCGCATCTTTCGTCTCTTCAACTTTTTTAAATTCATAGACATCATTAAACAGCTTTTTGTTTACCACAAACTTCATGGCATTAGGATTTGGAGTGCTTTCTGCATAAACAGTAACAGGGGAGGTTTTTGTTAGCTCAATTTGGCTAACTAGCCCGCCATCATTTAAAAAATCTTCTAACTGTTTAGATAATTCGTCTTGAACATCTTTCCATTGTAAGATATTTAATTTTTCTACATAAACAGAATGCTTATTAAGCACTACTTTTTTTACAAACGGTAAGTAAAAAAATTGTTGAATTAAAGGATAATTTTTTGCTTCTTCAACTTTTTCAAATTCAATTCTCTTTTCAGATAAAAAAATATTTGAGTAGAATTCTAATTCATCCTCTCTGCTTGTTTCTTTAAATTTAATAATATGTTTTTCCATTATATCTTATTGATTTCAAATTTATGATTTAAAACTTTATTTAACGACGCTGAATCTCCATTATAATAAAAAGAATACTCGCCTTGATTTGATTTGTTTTCAATTTTATGATTTATTAATAAAGCCTTTGTTTGTTTAGCGACAGCCTCTGCACTGTCAATTATTTTAACAGATTTAGGTAAAATTTTTAAAAGGACTTTATTTATTAAGGGATAGTGAGTACATCCTAATACCAAGTAATCTATTTTTTTAGTAATCATAAAATCGAGATGTTTATGAAGTATATTTTCAATTTCAACCCCTTCAAAAATCCCGGCTTCAATTAACTCAACTAACCCATCTCCGTTTTCTTCTATTATTTCAATATTTGAAGCATGGTAAGTTGAAGTAGAGTTAAATAAATTACTAGAGAGAGTTCCTTTTGTAGCTAAAACCCCAACCTTCCCCGTTACAGTTTTCATCGCAGCAGATTTGATGGCAGGCTCAATGCCTACAAATGGTAAATTAAAATTACTTCTAAGTTCGAAAACACTATTTGTAGTTGCAGTATTACAAGCTACTACAATTAGTTTACACCCTTTTTCTATCAGCCATTCAGTATTTTTTTGACTCAGTTTTTTTATAGTTTCTATCGATTTATTTCCATAGGGAGAGTGTAAATTGTCAGATAAATAAATAATATTTTCTTTAGGCAATAGTTTTTTTATGGAATTAAAGATAGTAACTCCACCTATTCCAGAATCAAAAATGCCTATTGGTGATTTATTCATAAAATAAAAATAAAAAAAAACTACCTAAAGAGATTTAGGTAGTTTTTATCTTTTATTAAATTAAAAAAAGATTTAGAATCCTAACTCTTTTTTAACTTCTTCCATTAAATCTTTTCCATTTGCTAGTATTAAACTACCACCTTCTGTAGCGTCAATAACATAGTCAAATCCTTGTTCTTTAGCAATTTTTTGAATAGCTGCTCTTGCTTTATCAATTAAAGGCTTAAGTAAGGCGGCTTGTTTTTTTTGAATATCTTGTTGAGCAGTCTGCTGATATTGTTGAATATTTTGCTCCATTCCAGCTAATTCTTTTTGACGAGCTTGATTAGTAACTTCTGTTTGATTTTGAGCGTCAGCTGAATATGTTTGAAGTTTAGTTTGATATTCTTTCATTGAAGCATCAATCTCAGTTGCATAAGTTTTCTGTAGTTTTTCAAGTTGAGCTTGAGCTTCCTTAACTTCCGGCATTTCACTGATTAATCCTTGTGAATTTATATGAGCGACGTTACTTTGGGCTGTCATAGTCATCACTGCAAATAAAAATAAAATAGTAGTACTTAATGTTTTAAAAGCTTTCATTTTTTAACTTTTTTTAGGGTTATTTTTTGTTTTCTTAATTTTAAAAGGCTATCTCTTTTTCGTTGATACTTTTCTTTTTTCTCTTCTCTTAATTTTAAAAGCAAATCTTTTTTTGATTTTGCTTCTTCAGCTTTTTTTAATTTATTTTCTTCAATTAATTTTTTTCTCGCTTCATATTCTGGATCAAAACTTTCATCATCAAATTCAATATTAAGCTCTTCTAATTTTTCAGATCTTAAAATGTTTTTTAAAACCAGGTCGCTAATATCGTATTTTTTTTCGGAATAAAGCATAATTGCATCGGCAGATTGATCAAAAATTTTATCAAACTTTTTTTGCTTAGCTATAGTTTGAACAACATTCATAACTTGATCTTGAATTGGTCTTATTAACATAAGTTCTTGAGCTACCCAATCTCCATTTACTCCAAATCTTTTTATTTGATAATCGTTTAGCTGTTTTTCTTCAAATTCTATTTCTGATTCTCTATCTTGGATTATATCAAATGTTAAAAGTGGTTTCTCTATCATTAAACTATCTTTCAAATTTTTAATTCCCCCTTTTTTTAACTCTATTTCCTGTTTCCATTTACCAATTTTTTCTTCTAGTTGTTGATTGGCAAGTTTATAATCTTCCATTTGAGAAAGAATGTATTCCATATTTACATATCCAATTCTTTCAGCTTTTTGAGAAAAGCAGATTTGTGTACTTATTAAAGTAATGAATGTTAAATATGTGATACTTTTTTTTATCACTTAGGAGTTTTTATTCTATTAAAGATAATAATTCTAGAATTGTTGACCAATAACAAAATGAGTTTCCCAACCATGAGGTTCTAGATCACCTGTTACATCACTATCTAACCCGTATCCAAAATCAATACCTAAAAGTCCAAAAGCAGGCATAAATATTCTAAGTCCAAGACCAGCAGACCTTTTAGAATTGAAAGGGTTAAAATCTCTAAAATTGTCATATCCATTTCCAGACTCTAAAAATGTTAATGCAAATATAGAGGCGGATGGTTTAAGAGTGATAGGATACCTTATTTCCAAAGAGAATTTATTATATATGGTTGATCCCTCTTGACTTGAAAGTGATTGATTAGTATAACCCCTTAAGGCTATAGTTTCTCTACCATCCATTGCATATTGAGACATTCCGTCTCCTCCTAGGTAAAATCTATCAAAAGGAATTACTCCCCTATCATTGTTATATGCACCTAAGAAACCAAATTCAGCATGGGTTCTTAATACAAACTTATCTACTAATCTAGTATACCAAGTTCCATTAAATTTTACTTTATAAAACTCTAACCATTTAAACCTTTCCTGGTCAATCTTAGCTTGATCTGCATTCCCATCATCATCTTGATACTCTGTTTGATTCCCTAAATCAGCATAGTCAATATCATTGAATAAGGAATAGGGTAAAGAAAACTTTCCACTTAATGTAAATTGAGATCCTCCTGTTGGAAATATAGGGTTTGTGTATGTGTTATCTCTAGATAGTGCAATTGTGTAGGACACATTATTAGACTTACCATCTCCAAATGTAAACAGACCAGTATAATAGTTATTTAAATTATAATATTGATATCCTATAGATTGTTGTAATGTGAAAAAATCATCTGGAACTCTTAGTCTTTTTGCTAATCCAATTGTAGCACCTGATATTTCAAAAAATTGATTTTTGTTAGCTAATCCAGTCCTGTAATCATATCTGAATTGTTTTGTTCTAGATATAGATGCAGAAAATGAAACTGGCTGTTTTCCTCCAAGCCAAGGTTCAGAAAAAGAAAAGCTAGATGTATTATAAAATCTATTTGCTTGAAATCGTAATGATAAACTTTGACCATCACCCATTGGAACAGGTTTGTAAGCTGCTTTATTACGTAAATTTCTAGCAGAAAAGTTATTAAAAGAAAGTCCTAGAGTTCCAATAAAACCACCACCACCATAACCACCTTGAAGCTCAACTTGACTGGCACCTTTTTCAACAAGACCATATTCTATATCAACAGTTCCAGCATTAGGGTCAACGTTTTTAAAATCTGGACTAATCTGTTCAGCATCAAAAAAGCCCATTTGCCCAAGTTCTCTCACAGTTCTAACGACTTTATCTTTACTATATAATTCTCCTGGCTTAGTTCTTAACTCTCTGTATATAACGTGATCATTAGTTCTTGTATTTCCAACTACACTAATTTTACTAAAGTAGGCTGGTTTACCTTCATTGATTCTTATTTCAAAATTAATAGTGTCATTTTCGACTGCAACTTCAACAGGATTAATACTTGAGAATAAATATCCATTATTTTGATATAGGTTAGTCAAATCTTGGCCATCAGGCTTGGAGTTGTCAGCAATTCTTTTTTTTAACAGAATTCCATTATAAGTATCTCCCTTAAAAAGACCTAGAGCTCTTAATAATTCGTTGTCAGAGTAAACTGAATTACCAAGAAATGATATATTTCCAAAATAATATTTATTACCCTCTTCAATATTAATATCTAACGTTATATTGTTATTGTTAGTTATAACGGAGTCCATTTTTATTCTAGCATCACGATATCCTTTTTCTTTGTAAAAATCAATTATTGATGTTAAATCTTCTTTATAATCTTTTTCAATGTATTTTGATTTTTTCCAAAATCTGCCCAAGAGTTTAGTCTTGGTATTTTTCATTTTCTTTTTTAATTTTTTTGCCTTAACAATTTCATTACCAATAAAATTAATTTTATTCACTTTAACCCTGTCTCCAAGATCAACATGAATTAACATTTTGCTGAAATTAACTTCAGAGCTATCGGGTTTTATATCAATGGAAACCTTTGTATTCAAAAACCCAACTTTCTTATATTTATTTATAATATAATTTTTAGTGGTTTTTATAAAATTTTCAGTTATTTTTTTTCCTTTTTTTAATTCAGTATCAGAAACTATTGTTTCTATTTTGGATTTCTTTAATCCAGTAATTTTGAATTCAGATAAGGTAGGGAGCTCTTCAATTTGAATTTCAATACTTGCTTTATTGCCTTCAAGCTTTATCAAATAGAAGTTTATGTCACTAAACAGATCTAGTTTCCATAGCTTACTGATAATTGCACTTATTTCTTCTCCAGGAATCCTTACTTTTTGTCCAGGTCTTAAGCCGGTATAAGTAATAACAGTTTGTTCATTGAAATTTGTCAATCCAGTCACTGAAATTTCTTCAATAACATATTCACTTCCTTTATTGAATTTAATATCTTGAGCTTTCGAAAAAAAACTCATAATTAAAAATACTATTAGGGTGTAATTTTTTAAAAAATTACTTAATTTATTTTTGTTTGCTAATTTTTCCAAATCTTCTTTCTCTATTTTGATAATCCAATACAGCGTTATAAAAATCTTCTTTTTTGAAATCAGGCCAAAGAATTTCAGTAAAATATAATTCAGCATACGCAATTTGCCAAAGTAAAAAATTACTTACCCTGCTTTCACCCCCAGTTCTAATTAAAAGGTCTACACTTGGTAAATTTCGGGTGTAAAGATGCTCTTTTATTATGTTTTCATCAATCTTTTCGTCAGAAATTATGTTATTTTTAACTTTATTCGATATAATTTTTATAGCATTCACCAATTCTTGCCTAGAGCCGTAGCTAATTGCCAGATTAAGATTGAGTTTTTTGTTTTCCGAAGTTTTATTAATAACCTCGTTTAATTTTTCTCTTGTTCTGTTAGTTAATGAATCCAAATCACCAATTGCTGTTAACTTAATATCATTTTTAATCAACGAGTCAGTTTCTTTTTCTAGTGAACTAACTAGTAATCTCATTAAAGCTTTAATTTCTAAAGCTGGTCTATTCCAATTTTCTGTTGAAAAAACATAGAGAGTTAAATTCTGGATTCCAAGTTCTAATGCACCAGAAATACTATTTTTAACAGAACTAACACCATTTTTATGCCCAAAAGTTCTTTTTCTATCTATTTTTTGAGCCCACCTTCCATTGCCATCCATGATAATAGCAATATGATTGGGTAGTATAGATTTTAATAGTTCGTTCTTCATTTATAATTAATTAGGACAGTAACAGGGTTCATTTCCGAAAATATATGTGAACGTAATTCCTGTGAAAATATACCAGTCTTGACTAAGGTCAGACCCAAAAGAATCTTGAAAATTAGGATCTGCAATTTCAAAAACCGGGGAACTTCCATCAAGATTATCAGTAAAAGTATGGTTTGCTGTAACTTCAAGCCCTATAATCATACTGCCGAAGGGTTTTATTTTATATCCAACAGTTATTGGAACAGAAAACGAGCTATTTTTAGTGTATTGAACGGCTTTTTTCAATCCTGTTGGATAATTTAGAGATGAATATCTAAAAAAATTAATCCCAGAGTGAATGTAGGGTGTCATTTGAAAATAATCTTCAGAAAGATCAAAATTAAAAAAATTAAAATCTACTCCTAAACCAATTTCTGAAATCGTGTTTTTAAAGTATTTACCTCTCTGTTTTCTGTAATCAACACTTGATTTCCAGTTATCTGAACTTCCAATGTCTGATTGTCTGAAAGATATTCTTCCAGCAAGCCTGTTATTAAAATTTTTTCTATACATAATTCCAAAAACATAATTCGGATTTTGAAATGGATTTACATAGGTTGTTGGTCCCACATCGCCTATGTAATTAGAATTTCCAAAAAAAACTCCTAATTCATTTTTTTGAGAATAAGAATTCATTATAAAAAATAAACTCAAAATAAATATAAATTTTCTAGACATAGTAAAGGTGGCAAATATAAAAAATTCAGAGCCCAAAGAGAATGAAAAAGAAAATAATCACAAATTCCTTCTGTCTTCTCCCCAAAGTAATTTATTTCTTAAAGTACTATAAAAGCTATTTTCTTCAAAATAAGCAAGATTAATTTTAAACTTAGCTTTTGTAATGGTAATTAAACTTTCATTTTCTACAGAAATTATTCTAGAATCAAGTGAAACTAAATGAGATTTCTCTCTCCCTGAAACATATAGTTCAATTTTAGTTTTATCTGATATAATTAAAGGCCTAGCATTTAAGTTATGAGGAGCTATAGGCGTTAGGGATAATGTTTGGCTTAATGGACTCATTATAGGACCTCCGCAACTTAATGAATAGCCAGTAGATCCAGTTGGTGTTGAAGTTATTAAACCGTCAGCCCAATAAGAATTTAGATATTCTCCATCTAAAAAAGTTTTAATTTTAATCATAGAAGTAGTGTTTTTCCTTCCAACAGTTACTTCGTTGAGAGCAATCCCAAATTCATTAATTATTTTACTTCCTTTAATTTTAACTTCTAATAAAGTTCTTTTTTCAATTTTATAGTTTCCTAATAAAATTTTACTCATTTCAGAAGTTAATAAATCTTGATTTATCGTTGCAAGAAATCCAAGTCTTCCTGTGTTTATTCCAATAATAGGGATGTCTAAATCTCTTACAAATGAAACTGATCTTAATAATGTGCCATCTCCTCCGATAGTAATCATTAAATCAAACGAATTATTTAAATCATTGTATGATGAAAATATATTTTTATCAATAAGGTTGCTAGAGTTGATTTTCAATAAACTATAAAAATCTTTTTCAATATAAAACTCAACATCATATTGTTTGCCTAAATCTAAAAGACCATGCATTACTTTTTTAGTGGACTTGTCATAGTTTTGACTATAGACAGCAATTTTCATATAAATAAGTTAAATTCTACTGCAAATTAATTAAAAAACGATAGATATAATTAGACTAAAGCTCTATTTTTGAAAAAAGTATTTTATGGTCAAATTAAGTGTTAATATTAATAAAATTGCTACAATAAGAAATGCAAGAGGAAGTAATAATCCTAACCTAATTTCAATGGCCAAAGATATTCAGTCTTTTGGAGCTGATGGAATAACGATTCATCCAAGACCGGATCAAAGGCATATAACTTATCATGATGCTATTATCCTACCAGCTGTAGTAAAAAAAGAATTTAATATTGAAGGTAACCCAATTGATAAATTTGTGAATTTAGTTAATGAAATTAAGCCAGATCAAGTAACTCTTGTTCCCGATGCAATTAACGCCATTACATCTAATTCTGGATGGGATACTATTAAAAATAAAGATTTTTTAAAAGAAGTTATTTCAGAATTTAAAGGTAATGGAATTAGGACATCAATTTTTGTAGATCCTGAGCTTAAATTTATTGAAGGAGCTAAAGAAACTGGAGCTGATAGAATTGAACTATATACCGAGTCTTATGCAATTAATTTTGAAAAAGGTAATTTAAATGAAATTAATAAATATATTGAAGCCTCTCTTTTAGCTAATAAATTAAATATGGGAGTAAATGCCGGACATGATTTGAATCTTCAAAATATCAGTCATTTTGTTTCCAAAATTCCATATTTGAATGAGGTTTCTATCGGACATGCTATTATTTGCGAATCATTGTATCTAGGTATTGAAAATGTTATTAATTTATATTTGCAAAAAATAAATAATGCTATTAAATAGTAAGATTTACGGTCAGGGAAATTATAATTTGATTGTTCTTCATGGCTTTTTGGGGATGTCTGACAACTGGAAATCATATGCTAGAAAAATGAGTGAAAACGATTTCAAAGTTCATTTAATAGATCAAAGAAATCACGGAGATAGTTTTCACAACAATGAATTCAACTATGAAATTATAGCAAACGACTTAAAATATTATGTAAATCACCATGATCTTACGAAATTTTCTTTAATTGGACATTCGATGGGAGGGAAAGCAGCAATGACATTTGGTTTTTTATTTCCAAGTTATATAGATAAATTAATTATTGTAGATATTTTACCTTTTTACAAAAAAAATGATTTTAAAAGCATTTTAGAGTCATTAATAAAACTAGATTTTAAAACAATTAAATCGAGAAAACAAGCCGATTCTGAGCTTGAAATTAGTATTCCTAATAAATCTCTTAGAGGTTTTTTGCTTAAAAATTTACATTGGAAAAATAAAATGGAGTTACAGTTCAAGTTTAATCTTAAGGTATTATATAAAAATCTAAATGAAATTGAAAAGGCTTTGCCAGAAAACTTAATTTATAAACAAAAAACATTATTCGTTAGAGGAGAGAAATCGGATTATATAATGGATAGCGAAGTTCAGAATTTAGACAAACACTTCACGGATTTTCAGTTAATGAGCATTCCTAATGCTGGTCATTGGGTTCAAGCAGAAAACCCAGTAGAATTTCAAGAAAAGACTTTATTTTTTTTAAAATCTTAAAAGTTGTCCACCTTTGTAAAAAGACCTATTTTTACGCCCTAATTTTTAGATTAAATAAATGAAAGTTTCAAGAAAAGATAAAGACAAGCTTAATTCAATTTTATCAGTTTCTATTGATAAATTAGATTATCATTCAAATGTAGAAAAAGTTTTAACTGACTACAGAAAAAAAGCTAACATTCCTGGGTTTAGAAAAGGGCATACTCCTATAGGTTTAATTAAAAAACAATATGGACTTTCTGTTAAAGTTGATGAAATCAATAAAGTTATGCAGAAAGCTTTAAATGGTTTTTTAACTGATGAAAAATTAGCGATTTTAGGAAACCCAATGCCAATTGAACAAGCCGATTTGGATTGGAATTCTGAAAATTTGACATTCGATTTTGAAATTGGTCTTTCTCCTGTATTTGAAGTTTCTTTAAAAAACAAAAAAGCTATTAATTCTTTTGAAGTTGATGTTGATTCAAAAATGATTGATGATCAAATCAAGAATATGCAAAATCAATACGGTAAGTTAATTTCTAAAAAAACTGTGGAAGAAGGACTTGAAATCAATGGAATTTTTACTAATGAAGAATTTGGAGTAAATAACCCTTCTACTTTTCAATTAAAAAACTTAAAAGGAAAATCAAACATAGAGGCATTTAAAAATCTAAAAACTGGAGAAAGTTTAGATTTAAAAACTAAGAAACTTTTTAATGAGGACTCTGATCTGTCGTTTCATTTAAAATTAAATGACCAAAATAAAGACCAAGTTAACCAGGTTAAATTTTTATTGAATGAAATTAATGAAAGACAACCTGCTGACTTAGATCAGAATTTATTTGATAAACTGTTTGGAAAAGATGCAATTAAATCTGTCACTGAATTTAAAGATAAATTAAAGTCAGATGCTGAAGCTAATTTTGTTAATCAAACAGATCAAAAATTATTAAACGATATTAACGATTATCTAATAGAGAATACAAAATTTGATTTGCCGGATATTTTTCTTAAAAAATGGATGATGAATGCTGGAGAAAATAAATTGTCTGAAGAAGAAGCTGAAGAAGAATACATTAAATCTGAAAAAGGTCTAAGATATCAATTAATTGAAGCGAAAATTATAGATGAAAATGAAATTAAAATTGATTTTGAACAAATTAAAAACTTTTCGAAGGATTTAATAAAAATTCAAATGAAACAGTATGGTCAAAACAATCCAGATGATAAAGAGTTGGATTCTATTTCAGAAAGAGTTCTATCAAACAAAGATGAGGTTAAGAGAATTTCAGACCAATTGTTAAGTCAAAAATTAATTAAACTATTTAAGTCGAACCTTAAATTAAAAAATAATAAAGTTTCATATGAGAAATTCATTGAAATGGCTTATGCTAAAAATTAATTAACTTTATTTTAATAAGACAATAATTACAACTATGGATTACTCAAAAGAATTTAAGGAATATTCTATTAAACATCATGGAATTAACTCTCTCTACTACGACAAACTAGTTAGCAGCATGACTCCTTATATTATTGAAGAAAGACAGCTTAATGTAGCTCAAATGGATGTCTTTTCAAGACTAATGATGGATAGAATAATATTTTTAGGAACAGGAATTAATGATTCTATAGCTAATATCATTCAAGCACAATTACTTTTTTTAGAAAGCACCGATAAAGATAAAGACATACAGATATATATTAATTCGCCTGGCGGCTCTGTTTACGCTGGTTTAGGAATTTATGATACGATGCAATTTATTAACCCCGAAGTTGCTACAATTTGTACTGGAATTGCAGCTTCAATGGCAGCTGTTTTGTTGTGTGCTGGCCAAAAAGGAAAAAGATCTGGTTTAACTCACTCTAGGGTAATGATTCATCAACCTTTAGGAGGAGCACAAGGACAAGCTTCAGATATTGAAATAACTGCCAGAGAAATAGGTAAGTTAAAAAAAGAATTATATGATATAATTGCTAATCATTCTGGCCAAAAATATGATAAAGTCCATAGCGATAGTGATAGAGATTATTGGATGAAAGCTCAAGAAGCAAAGAAATACGGGATGATTGACGAGGTTTTAAAAAGAAAATAACATGTCAGATAAAAATTTAATCTGTTCTTTCTGTGGGTTAAGTAAGGCTCAAACCAATTTACTTGTTGCAGGACAAGATGCTCATATTTGCGATAGTTGTATAGAGCAAGCTTATGGTATTATTTTAGAAGAATCTAAAAGAGATGACAGTAAATCAACTAAGGAGGAATTTAAAATTTCTATGCCAAAGGAGATAAAATTTTTTTTAGATGATTATGTTATTGGACAAGACCACACTAAAAAAATATTATCTGTAGCCGTATATAATCATTATAAAAGATTAAATCAAAGAGATTCTAAAAATGATATAGAAATTGACAAAAGCAATATTCTTATTGTTGGTCAAACCGGGACCGGAAAAACTTTAATTGCTAAAACTATTGCGAAAATGCTAGATGTTCCATTGGCAATTGTTGATGCTACAGTTTTAACAGAAGCTGGATATGTTGGAGAAGATGTAGAAACTATTTTAACTAGACTTTTACAGGCTTCTGATTATGATCAAGCTAAAGCTGAAAGAGGGATAGTTTTTATAGATGAAATTGATAAAATAGCTAGAAAAAGCGATAATCCGTCTATTACTCGTGATGTTTCCGGGGAAGGAGTTCAGCAAGCGTTATTGAAGTTGTTGGAGGGGGCAGTGGTAAATGTTCCTCCTAAGGGCGGGAGAAAACACCCAGATCAAAAATTTATAGAGCTAGATACTCAAAATATATTGTTTATAGCTGGAGGAGCTTTCGATGGAATTGAAAGAATTATTTCCAAAAGGTTAAACATGCAAGTAGTTGGATATAAAAACTCTTCTAAAAAAGAAATAAACCTAGAAAGTTTACTAACATATATTTCTCCAAAAGATCTCAAAGATTTTGGTCTTATACCTGAAATATTAGGAAGATTACCGGTGTTGTCTTACATGAATAATTTAGACAAGAAAGCTTTAAGATCAATTTTAACAGATCCAAAAAACGCTATAATTAAACAATACCAAAAGCTTTTTGAAATAGATGGAATTAAACTTTTCATTAATGATGAAGGTCTGAATTATATAGTAGAAAAAGCTTTAGAATATAAATTAGGAGCTAGAGGTTTAAGGTCAATATGTGAGATAATTTTAAATGACGCTATGTTTGAAATGCCTGGAACAAAAAGAAAAAAATTAAATATTGATAAAAATTATATTGTAAATAAATTGTCTAGTTCTAGTTTAAATATTTTAAAGGCAGCTTCTTAATTAATTTCTAACAATTCTTCAATTAAATCTCTATTGTTACAAAGTCTAGGAACTTTATTTTGTCCCCCTAATTTTTTCTTTTTTTTCAACCAATCATAAAACAAGCCCTTTCTTCCTGTTTTAATAATTAGCTGAGACATTGTGATGTTTTTAAATCTTTTTGATTTATAATCTGAATTTATTTTTTGAATATTATTATCTAAATCAATAGTAAATTGTTTTAAATTTTTAGGAAAATTCTTAAATTCAATTAACCATTCGTGATATCCAGAACTTGATTCTCCCATAAAAAATGGCGCAGCAGTATAATCGATTATAGATGAATTGTGATCTTTAAGTGTTTTTTCAAGTGCATTTTCTGCATTTTCAATAATTAGTTCTTCTCCAAAGGCATTAATAAAATTTTTAATTCGCCCAGTAATTCTAATTCTAAAAGGAAAAGTTGAACTAAATCTTATAGTATCTCCAATAACATACCTCCACAAACCAGAATTAGTTGAAATAACCATAACGTAGTTTATGTTTTTTTTAACCTGGGAAAGGTTAATTATTTTTTGATTTAACTTTCCATAATATTTACTTTCAATAAACTCATAATAAATTCCATAATCAAGCATTAATAATAATTCACTTGAATCATTCCTATCTTGTATTGCAAAGAATCCTTCAGAAGCATTATAAGTTTCATAAAATTTCACATCATCAGAAAGTATTTTTTTAAACTCATTGCGATAAGGATTAAAGTTTACGCCTCCATGAAAATATACTTCGAGATTTTCCCAAACTTCATTTATATTTATCTTTTTGCTGTTTTCTAATATGCTATTTAAAAGTGTTAGCATCCATGAAGGGACACCGGCTAAACTAGTAACATTTTCATTTAAAGTGCTTTGCACAATAGCATCAATTTTTTCATCCCACTTTTCCATAAGCGAAATTTCATTATTTGGTGTGCTAATCATTTCAGCCCAGATAGGCAAATTATCTATTAGAATAGCTGATAAATCTCCAAAATAATAGTTATTATTTTCATATAATTTTTTACTTCCACCTAATCTAAGAGATTTGCCAGAAAACAAATTTGAATTGACATTGTTGTTGATGTAAAGACAAAGTACATCTTTGCCTGCTTTAAAATGACAGTCCTCAAGACATTCATTGCTTACTGGAATAAACTTGCTAACGGAATTTGTAGTTCCACTTGATTGTGCATACCATTTAATTGGATTGTTCCAAAAAACATTTTGTTCTCCCTTTATAGATCTATCGATTAACTTAAAAAACTCTTCATAATTAGTGATTGGCACTTTCCTTGAAAACCCCTCATAATTCTTTATTGATTTAAAATCATGTTTTTTTCCGAACTCAGTATTTACTGCACTTTTTAATAAAGTTGTCAAGACTTCATCCTGAACTTCTAATGGATATTTCATGAACAGTTCAATTTGATGAATTCTTTTTTTTAGAACCCAAGTCATTACTGTATTAAGAAAAGAGAAAGACATTTTTGTGTTACCTTTATTTATGTAAATTTAATTTATTTTTTTTGATATGTTCCAAGGTGTTTTAACAAAAATGATGGTAGAGAACAATTACCAAGTGGATTATTTTCTCAATTTTAAAAATGATTTCATCCATATGAATCAATTAATTGAAAAAAAAATAAAAATAAAACTTAAAGGTTATGAATGTTTAAGTTGTCAATCTAACTTAGAAATTTATAGGCAGGGTTATTGTAAAAAATGTTTTTTTGATCTTCCTAGTACCGCACAATGGATTATGAAGCCTGAGTTAAGTAAAGCTCATTTAAATATAGAAGAAAGAAATTTAGAATATGAAAGGTCAATACAATTAAAACCACATATTGTTTATTTAGCTTTTTCTAGTGAAATTAAAGTTGGAGTAACAAGAAAAACCCAAGTTCCCTTTAGATGGATTGATCAAGGAGCTATTAAGGCAGTACAAATTGCAGAATTACCAAACCGTTATTTAGCAGGTATTACTGAAGTTGAACTTAAAAAACACTATTCAGATAAAACCAATTGGAGAGAAATGCTTAAAACGGACAGCACTAAAATTGATCTTGAAACGGAAAGAATAAATTCATTAAAATTATTGTCAGAAGAGACTTTAAACTTATGTAAAGAACAATCATATAAAGAGTTTAACATAAATTATCCAGTCAAAAGACATCCTATAAAACCCAAAAGTTTAAATATTATTAAACAAAATAGCTTTTCTGGAGAATTAGTTGGAATTAAAGGGCAGTACTTGATTTTTGACGACGATACAGTTTTTAATATAAGGTCTAACGAAGGAGTGGTTGTAAGTATTGAGATTAACTAAAATTTAATTTCTTCACCAATTTTTAAATCAAATTTTTTCCTAAATAAATAAACAAAAAGATATAGTAGCGGGGTATCTAAAAAAGCAATAACTATTTTAAAAACTATCCCAGAGATGACTAACCCCCAAAAACTATCCCAGTTCAATACTTGAAATAAACACAGTAAAGATATTACGGTTAGTGTGTCAATTATTTGTGAGCTAAAAGTTGAAAAATTGTTTCTAAGCCATAACATTTTCCCTTTTGTTAAACTCTTCCAAAAATGATAAATTTTAATGTCTATAAATTGAGCAAACAAATAAGCTAACATTGAAGCTAGCACGGCCAACCCAGATAAAGAAAATACCTTAGAAAAAGTTTTATTATCTAGCGGGGATGAAGATAATGCAGGTACACTGTCAGAAATCAAAATTATGAGTAATGAAAAAAATGAAGCAAAAATACCAGCTATAACAACGTGAGTAGCTCTCTTTTTGCCATATATTTCAGAAATTAAATCTGTTACTAAGAAAGTTATAGGATAGGGTAAAATTCCTACAGAAAGCTCAAACAATCGGACACCCCCGATAGAAATATCAAACGGGTACCAATAAAAAAATTTTTGAAAAATTAAATTTGAAACAACTAGTGATGTGATAAATAAAGCAGCAAGATACAAGTATATTTTGTGAGCTAAATTTGTTTTTGATTCGGACATTTTTAATTCTAAAAATTGAATAATACTACTCAGACAAAGATAAGATATTATAAATTCTTTTCTTTATTTTGGCTATATGAACAAGAATAAAGTTTTGTTGTCTTTGGGAAGTAATTTAGGGAACAAAAAAATAAACTTACAATCAGCTCTTAGCTTAATTGACAAGAAAATAGGAGACGTTGTTTCAATTTCAAAAATTTATCAAACACCTGCTTTAGGTTTTGTGGGTGAAGAGTTTTATAACTGTTGTATAGCGGTTAAAACAGACTTACTTCCCTTAGACTTGTTAAAAAAAATAATTGAAATTGAAAAAGTTGGAGGAAGATTAAAAACTAAGTACAAAACCTATGAATCAAGAACAATTGATATTGATATTTTATTTTATGAAAACCAAGTAATTAAATTACCAGAACTTCAAATACCTCATCCTCGTCTTCACCAAAGAGCTTTTGTTATTATTCCTTTATTAGATATTGCAAAAAGTAAAGTTCATCCAATATTAAAAACCACAATATTAGACTTTAAAAATAATTTGACAGAATTGGATTCAATACAAGAATTAGAATTAGAATTAAAAATACCAATAATGGATCTTATGAACTCATTTGATAATATAGTTATTGAAGGGAACATAGGAGTTGGGAAAACTACTTTGTCAAAAAAACTTTCAGTTGATTTAAATAAAAATTTAATATTAGAAGAATTCAAAGAAAATCCTTTTTTAGAAAAATTCTACAAAGATTCGCGGAGATATGCTTTAAATCTAGAGCTTACTTTTCTTATTGATAGATGCCGACAGTTAAATGATTTTAAAAATCAAATGGACTTATTTAAGCCGGGGGTTGTTTTTGATTATGATATATTTAAATCATTGATTTTTGCTGGGGTTACTTTATCTGAAATCGATTTTAAATTGTTTAGAGATATTTATTATTTCATGACTAAAGATTTATATAAGTCAAATCTTGTTGTTTATCTTTTGCAAAAAACCGAAAAGCTACTATCAAACATAAATAATAGAGGAAGAGAATACGAGAAAGATATAAGTAAAGATTATTTAGACAAAATAAATAATGCTTATATAAATTATTTAAAAAACAGGCAAGATTTAAATATAGTATTTATAGACATATCAGATTTAGATTTTGTAGAAAATCATATAGATTATTTAGAACTTCTAAATAGAATAAAAAGAAAATTAAGATAAAGCCCTAAAGAATTCCCAAATTAGAATGCCAGAGCAGATAGATACATTTAAAGAATGTTTGGTTCCAAATTGAGGAATTTCTATGACGTCATTTGATAAATTAACTACATTTTGAGAAACTCCTTTCACTTCATTTCCAAAAATTAAAGCATGTTTAATTTTTTTAGAAATAGATAAATTACCTAATTTCTTAGAATCACCAGCCTGTTCAATACTCCATATGAATATTTTTTCTTTTTGAAGTTTTTTAACAAGATCTTCAATATTTTTTGAATATTCCCAATCTACACTTTCTGTAGACCCTAAAGCTGTTTTATGAATATCTTTGTGGGGAGGGCAGGCTGTAATTCCACACAAATAAATTTTTTCTATTAAAAAAGCATCTGAAGTCCTAAATATTGAACCAACATTATTTAAGCTTCTAATGTCATCTAAAATTATAATTAATGGAGTCTTTGAAGTTTTTTTAAATTCATCAATTTCAATTCTACCAAGCTCACTATTTTTTAATTTTCTCATTAAGATTACTATACGTTTTATTAAGATTTAACAAAGTAATAGATTAAATTTCTAAATAATAGTAAATTAGCTTTTAATCATATATAAATTGACAAAAGAAATAAAAAAAGTCACTCCCTTGATGCGACAGTATAATCAAATCAAGAATAAATACCCTGATGCATTATTGTTGTTTAGAGTAGGTGATTTTTATGAAACTTTTCATGAAGATGCTGTTAAAACCTCTAAAATTTTAGGTATTGTTTTAACCAAAAGAGGAGCTGGAAGTAACAGTGAAACTAAGCTTGCTGGATTTCCTCATCACTCCTTAAACACTTACCTACATAAACTAGTGAAAGCTGGAGAAAGAGTCGCAATTTGTGATCAATTAGAAGACCCTAAAACAACTAAATCTATTGTTAAAAGAGGAGTCACTGAACTTGTTACACCTGGAGTCGCTTTAAATGATGGCGTTTTAGAAAAAAAATCAAATAATTTTCTTGCTTCAATATTCAATATTAAAGATAAGTATGGTATTTCCTTTTTAGATATTTCAACTGGAGAGTTGTTGATTTCTCAAGGAGAACTAGACTATGTTAAAAATTTACTTCAAAGTTTCGATCCTAAAGAAATATTAATTTCAAAAAAAATAAAAAAAGAATTTAATTTAATTTTTGGAAATTATAATTCAGTTTTTTATTTAGATGATTGGGTGTACAATAAGGACTATGCATTAGAAAAAATAAAAAATAAATTAAAAGTATCAAGCCTAAAGGGGTTTGGAATTAAAAAAGACAACTTAGGTATATTATCTTGTGGCTCAATTCTTCATTACCTAGAAGAGACTCAGCATTCAAAACTTTCACATATTACTAATATTCATTTAATAGTCGATGAAAATCATGTTTGGATGGATCGCTTCACAATGTCTAATTTGGAACTTTTAAATAGTAATTCTAGAGATGGAGTTTGTCTATTAGATGTAATTGACTACACTTCAACTCCTATGGGTGGTAGAATGCTTAAAAGATGGATTATTCATCCGATTTTAAATATTAAAGAATTAGAATTTAGACATGGAACTGTTGACTTTTTTGTAAAAACTAATAATTGCTTAAGTGAAGTAGTTATTAAACTAAAATCCTTTAGTGATTTAGAAAGAATAATGGCAAAGGTAGCAACTTCAAAAATTTCTCCAAGAGAATTAGTCCAATTAAAGTATACATTAAACAACATTAAGCCAATAAAGGAGCTGCTCAAATTATACCCAAATCAGTTTATTAAAAAAATTGAAAACTCATTAGATAATTGTGATTCTTTAATAAGTTTAATTGATTCCATGTTAGATGATGAAGCCCCTGTGATTATTTCTAAAGGAAATGTTATAAAAAATGGGTTTAATAGTGATCTTGACAAATTGAGGACTCTCTCTAAATCTGGAAAAGACTATTTAGATGAAATATTAGAAAAAGAAAAAGACAACACAGGAATATCATCTTTAAAAATTAATTTTAATAATGTATTTGGATATTATCTTGAAGTAAGAAATATTCATAAAGACAAAGTCCCTGATGAATGGGTTAGAAAGCAAACTTTAGTAAATGCTGAGAGATATATTACAGATGAACTAAAGGAATATGAATCAAAAATTTTAAATGCAGAAGAAAATATCCTAAAGCTTGAAAATGAAATATTTGAGGAATTAATTCAAAAAATACTTCCTTTCATTCATTTGATTAAAGAGAATTCAAATTGGATAGCAGTATTAGATTGCTTGTGTAGTTTTTCTGAAAAAGCATTAAAAAACAACTATTCAAAGCCGTTAATTAACAACTCAGATGAGTTAAAAATTATAGAAGGGAGGCATCCTGTTATTGAATCTCAATTAACCTTTGAAAACCCTTATATTCCAAATGACATTTTGTTAAATAATGAAAAGAATCAAATTTTAATGATAACTGGTCCAAATATGTCAGGGAAATCTGCTATTCTTAGACAAACTGCACTTATTGTTTTGTTAGCTCAAATAGGAAGTTTTGTTCCAGCAAAACATGTTGAAATGGGGGTCGTAGACAAGATTTTTACCAGAGTGGGTGCCAGTGACAATATTTCAATTGGGGAATCAACTTTTATGGTTGAAATGAACGAAGCAGCAGCTATTATTAATAATATTTCAAGTAGAAGTTTGATTTTGTTAGATGAAATTGGAAGGGGAACCAGCACTTACGATGGAATCTCTATAGCTTGGGCTATTACAGAATTTTTACATGATCATCCTTATAAACCTAAAACTTTATTCGCAACACACTATCATGAGCTAAATATGATGACAGACTCATTTGAAAGGATTAGTAATGCAAACGTATCGGTTAAAGAATCATCAGATAATGTAATTTTTTTAAGAAAACTTGTTGCCGGTGGAAGTGCTCATAGTTTTGGCATTCATGTTGCTAGAATGGCAGGAATGCCTAAGCAACTTATTTCGTCAGCAAAAAAAATATTAAATAAATTAGAAAAGTCTCATAAGTTTAATAAAAACAGTAAAAAAATAGAAGACTCAGATCTTCAATTAAGTTTTTTTAGTCTTGATAACCCTAAATTGGAAGAGTTAAAAGAAGATATATTATCTTTAAACATAGATGAATTAACACCTGTTGAGGCACTTATTAAACTAAATGAAATTAAAAGAATTTTAAACTCTTAAGTATCGACTTTTATTTAGGAGATTTTAATTTATTTTTTTTGATTTTTTGTTTTACATTTGCAAACCAATTTGCGAAAGTAGCTCAGGGGTAGAGCATCACCTTGCCAAGGTGGAGGTCGCGGGTTCAAATCCCGTCTTTCGCTCTGAACCATATTAAGCTCGAGTGGTGGAATTGGTAGACACGTTGGACTTAAAATCCAATGATCAGTAATGGTCGTATGGGTTCAAGTCCCATCTCGAGTACGAGAATCCTTGTTAATCATCTGATTTTCAAGGGTTTTTTGTTATATTATAAATTATTTGTACGATTATTGTACGGCCAGTACTACTAAAAAGTCAAAAAATCTCAAGAGTATTTTTTAATTGGTACTACCCTTCTCAAATAAGATCGGTTTTCTTTTGATGGGAGGTGTTTGTATAAGTATGTATAATACTAAACCTTACTGTGTCTTAAAAGAATAAACAATAGAATAACTCGAGTTTGTTCCATCCGATGTCTTCACTCTCCAGTAATAGGTTGTGGCTGCTTCAAGAGCAACACTAGCCGTTTTAGCTGTTAAGTCTGTCTGTGCTGCAGGTGGTGTTTGTTTCCCATCTGTAGTGTCTACATAAAGTGTATAGGTAAGTGTGTCACCTGCGTCTGGATCACTACCATCCCAAGTGAAAGCTACCTTACCGTCACCATCTCTAGTGACTGTGGATCCCGAAGCTGGTGTTTTAAGATCTGCAGGGAAAGGAGCGTAATTAACAATTCCTGTTCCTGCTAAATAAAACTTCCACGTATCACTTTTAGTGGTTGTTGTGCTAGCTGTACTTTTTGAAGTAATGTACCATGAGTATGGAACCCCTTTATCTAAAGTTGATTTAGTGGTAGTTGTTGAGACCCCTGTTTTATTGATAGCTACACTAGTGTTTAGATTAGTTATTCTAAGGTCATACGTGTTAGTATCTGCTGAAGCGCCCCAAGTAAAAGTGACTTCACTTTGGGTATCAGAAACACTGGTTCCCGTCTCACAAGTCTTGTTGTTAGCAGGTGCTGTTAGTGTTGATTTACCTGGTGGATTGATTACATTACCGCCGCCTCCACCGCCAGAGCCTCCGCCATCATCTCCTCCTCCACCACCGCAGCTTATAAGAGTCAAAGTAAAAAGAAAACTAAAGTATTTTAATATATGGGTTCTCATCTTTTTACAATTTTAAAGGTTTTTCTAACAGTCTTTCCTTCCATTACTACAATGTAGGTTCCTGTAATCTGCAGTGAAAGGTCAATGTTTGTTTTTCTAGAGAAGTCCTGTATCTGCTGCTCTTTGGAATAGATAAGGTCACCCTTTTCACTAAACACACTGACTTGAACTAAAGTATCATCCCCAGAAACATGAACATTAACATCAGTTTGAGTTGGATTAGGGTAGTAATGAATATCTTCTGAGATAAACACTTCTCTTTCTATTATACCTTGACAGTCTAAGTCTGTGCTTATCTTAATAATACTAAGTCCTGTTGGAAGATTAGTTGTAAACCTATCCCCTTTTACTTCAAAACGCTCACCATTAACCTCTATATTATAGCTAGTAGAACCGCTTAACTGTATGCTAGTAGTTCTGTTGTCATTATCCACATCAATAAATACGCTTAAGGCTTTAGGCTCTGCAATACTAACTTCAAAGCACTGCTCGTAAGTGTCTTGTCCATCTACTTTAAAACAAACCGTATAAGTACCAGTTCCAAGTCCTGTAACTGAAGCCGTCTTAGTCTCGCCGCCAAGAGTTATTGGATCGTCTTGACCAGTTACAGTAACAGTATAATTATAACTAGCATCCTCAATACTAAGTCCAATCGATCCGTCAGTATTGCCAATACAACTCGCACTAATTACTGAGACTTTATTATTGTCTAAAGGCAAA
>Ga0209502_10001325_pt1 | contig 23000 bp, 19 predicted proteins | sample ArcticOcean_MG_C_10_FD_187442 | JGI IMG/M metagenome (GOLD analysis project Ga0209502, IMG submission 187442) | Marine microbial communities from western Arctic Ocean - ArcticOcean_MG_CB11_90 (SPAdes) (version 2) | ecosystem: Environmental > Aquatic > Marine > Oceanic | place: Arctic Ocean... | reverse complement strand
TGAATGCCGCCAGATCAGCTCGGCCTTGATGGTTTTGAAGAACGTCTCGACGGCGGCGTTATCATAGCAATTTCCTTTACCACTCATCGACGCTTTGAAGTCATGTTGGCGCAGGATTTTCTGGTAGTCATTCGAACAGTATTGCGAGCCACGATCTGTGTGATGAATGCAGCCTTCGGGTGACTGACGCAAAGCAACGGCCATATCCAATGCACGTATGGCCAGATCCCGCTTCATGCGATTGCTAACGGCCCGGCCAATCACACGCCGAGAATACAAATCAAGAATGACAGCAAGGTAAAGCCACCCTTCGTTCGTCCAAATATAGGATATATAGCCCGCCCATTTCTGGTTTGGCCCATCAGCAGAAAAGTCTTGATCAAGCAGATTGGGTGAGATGTTGGACGCGTGATTACTGTCAGTTGTTACCTTGTGTTTCTGGGTCCTGATGATCTTGATGCCGTTATCGCGCATCAGACGACCTACGCGCCGGTGCCCAACGTTCACTCCCAATTCCTGCAACTCTTCAGTTATGCGTGGCCGCCCATAGCTTTCTAGGCTTAAGCGGTGCTGTTCACGGATATGAGCCAGGATCACCATATCATCGCGTTGACGCTGGCTCATTGGGCGCACCCGCCACGCGCGAAAACCCCGTGATGTGACCCGCATAACTTTGCAGAGAAATTCAACTGGCCATTCTTCTTTCCAGACTTTGATGAACGCAAATCTCACCGGCTTTGGCCTGCAAAGAAGATTGCCGCCTTTTTTAGCACTTCCCTCTCCTCGCGGAGCAAACGAACTTCTTTGCGAAGGCGCGCGTTTTCCTTCTCCACGTCCTCATGTGGCCCTGACATCAGGTCGTGATGTTGAACCCACTTGTTCAGCGTAGACAGCCCAACCCCCAAATCTGAGGAAAGCTGAGGCCGCGTTAAACCACTGGTCGTGGCTATCCTCACCGCATCACGGCGAAACTCATCTGTGTATCTCTTTGCCATTCGTTCTCTCCTTCATAGCAAACATTGCTCGAAAGAGACCGGAACTAAACCGTGACAAGACCAAGATTGGAAAAGAATATCTGAATCCCAGCAGGAAGGTAAGCACATAGGGAATCTCCTTTATTTTGGTTTGATCTTGCCCCGAGACATTAGAATTCCACACAATTGACCGATTATAAATTTCCGCTTGCATGTGCGGTGTTGTCTTATGCCGACTGGGAATGTCGCTGGAGTGATTGACGCTAAGTGAGTTGTTTCTACAGATGGTCCTCATGAATAATCGTGATAGGGGTGCTGTCAAACCAGTGAGAACTCGCATCAGATTGCTAGCGCAGCCTAAATCTATGCGCTCAACAATTGACGCCACTCGGCGAGAGCAGCCGCTCGGCTCAGCTTGAAGTTGGTGCGTGAATAGAGATTGTGTTCCTGCAGGCCCTCACAGCCAACTCAACCCCACACCCAGTCCCTGTTGCACCTTTAGCGAGCCATAGTGGCTGATAGGGGTGGGGGTTGCGCAAAAGATGTAAGGAAGTAAGCTTTCTTCAAATAAGGAGCCTTAATGTATAATCTCATTTTATCATTTTTTATATTATTAATATCCGTACTTCCCTCATACTCCGCTGAGAATAAATTGAGTTTTGAGATACAGGCATTACTGAACGCTTTAGGATATAAAGTTGGTGTGGTCGATGGCGCATTTGGCAAAAAATCAAAAGCTGCCCTTTCCAAATTTCACTTATCTCAAAAGGTTAACTCTGGTCCGATACCCGATGAAAAGTCATTGATTTTATTAAAGAAGGTTTATCTTGGCGACAGCGTTAACGATTTAAACTTGAGCTGGAACGGAAATTTTATTGTCCCACTGGATGTTTTGAGGCAATTTTCATCGGCCAACCAAGTCGCTATCAATAAGTCATGTGGATTAAACCCTAATTATCACCGCACCAAAATAAATGATGAATTAGCTAAAAATGTTCCACTAAAAATTACTGGTTTCAACAGTAGGATGGACAATCAAGCCTCTGTTAAAAATGCAGATCGGCTAGACTTGTTTGTCCTCAATTTTTCTCGCCTTGCAACAAGCGTAATATCACAAAGAAACGAAGTAGATGCAGAACTCGCTTTGAAAGCTTTGTATTATTGGGCTAACGGAAATGCTTTTCTTGAAACAGTTCAATGCACTAAATCCGGAATTTTAGATGACAAAAAATGCACTGAGTGGACACAACCTAATGGGCAAGATTTATCCCTGATCAAAGACCATGGAACGGTACAAATGCATATGATGCATTTGTCCTATGGATATTATATGACTTTGAGCGCCTACAACAAAAGCGATCCGAGACACCTAGTTATTCAAAAATGGTTTAACTCTTTCTTCAAAAGAAATAAATCGCCAAACAAAGCCTACTTTGGAATGGATCACGGCTGGTTTTGGCCGGAGATAATCCAAAATCAATTCCAAGGAAAATCAAGCGTTAAGTTGGTAAAAAAACTATTAAATCAGCTGGATCAAGAAGTTTTTAATGACGGTTCGATCAAGGACAGAACCACTCGCGGAAATAAGGCTTTGTGGTATCATCACGACGGTATGAAAGAGATAATGATTACCCTTGAAATAGCACGGAGACACGGCTTTGAAATTCCCAAAAACCTCGAAAAGAAAATTGAAAAAGCGGGTGCAATATTCATTCGTGCTTTTCAAGATCATTCCTATTTAAACAAATGGGCTAAAGTTGCTCATAATGCTATCTACGTGCCAGGTGAGCAGGACTTTACTGATGACTTAGCTAACATCCCAAATGGAAATTCTTGGTTTTACATTTATGCCTATAGATACCCGGGTAGTGAAGTGACAAAGCAACTTTTAAAATTACTAAAAACTCAGCCAAACAACTCACCAGCTTCAAAAGACGCGATGATTGGATTTGGGCTGGGATGCATATACTCCGCAGCCAGTGAAGGCTAACTCTAGGGCAAGAGGAGGCTTAGCTAATTGGAAACCTACTTTCGGTGCGGTCAAACCAATAAGCACTCGCATCAGATTACTAGCGCAACCTAAATCTATGCGCTCAATAATTGGCGCCACTCGGCGAGAGCAGCGGCACGGGTTGGCTTGAGGTTTAAGCCTGAATAGAGATGGCGTTCCTGCAGCCTCACAGCCAACATAAGCCCACACCCAGCCCCTGTTGCGCCTTTAGCGGGCCATAGTGGCAGAGTGGGGTGAATGGGGCGTTTTGCAATCACGTTAAGATACAAAGTTGTCCAGCATGTCTCTAGTAGTTAAATGTGACAAGACCCTTTGAACGCTGTTGTGATGCGCAACGTCATTGTGGAAAAATATTAAAAAGTCGTTATAATTTTAATACAATATCTGAAAATGACATTGGGGAGTTTGAAATGAGCGGTCAAGACTGGCTTAAATTAGAATTACAGAATGATGGCGTTATGCTGGTTACAATGCAGAATGCTCCAGTGAATGCATTTAACCCAAAGTCACTGGATGAATTGGAAGCCTTGTTTGTCAAACTAGCGAGCGATGATGCCACTAGGGCAGTTGTTTTGGCAAGCGACTTAAAAGTGTTTTCCGCAGGCCTCAATCTCAAAGAAGCCCAGCACTATAACCTTGCAGCTCAACAGGCCATTGTTGACGGATTTCATAAGACATTCTTGGAGATATTTGAGTTTCCAAAGCCATTTATTGTTGCGGTAGAAGGGGCTGCAATTGCAGGTGGGTTTTTCCCCATTATTTGTTCAGATTACCGCATCGCAGGACCACGTGCCACATTTGGTTTGGCAGAAGTTCGTGTTGGAGTTGGAATGCCAGCCGGTCTGATGGAAATTATTCGCTCGATGTTATCTCCCAACGATTTGCGCCGCATCTTGCAAAATGGTGCGCCAATCTCAGTCAATGCTGCGATACAAGCAGGGATAGTGGACGAATTGGTCCAAGCCGGCGATGCATTGGGGCAGGCACTAAAAGTTGCACGAGACTATGCTCAAATACCTCCAAAAGCATATGCAACGGTAAAATATCAAAATCGTCAGCATGCTATTGAAGCTCTAAAGGCCGAGATTGCAAAAAGTGGAAGGACTGGGCCTGTGCCTTGGTTCACCTCGGAAACCGCAGGTGCGATGGCTAAAATGATTGGCTAGTGCAATGGCTAGTTTTGCAAACTAATAAGCACGGACTTCAGATTGAGGTTTCAACCTAAATTTACGATTGGAAGGTAATAGTAGGAAAATAGCGGCCCCCACACCCAGCCCCTGTTGCGCCTGTAGCGGACCAGAGTGGCCGAGGAGGAGTGGGACTGGGATTTTGATGAAGCATCAACAGTATCGTTCATTCTAAAGCCTTTTCCTCAAACTCTTTGCTCAATCGCATTTTTAGACGACTATGATCGCCTTGTCAGACAAATACGGACATGCCTCTCAAACTAGCAAACTGCTTGCGCATTTGAGCTGACATGCTGTTGTCCTCAATACATATCATGCGTAAGCCGATAGCATACTTTGCCCACTCTAGGATTGCTCCGCCTCCTTGATCGCCAATCGAACACCCAACCAAGCCAAGCTCTGTCAAAGTCGCAGGAAGAGAGGCTGCTAAAGTGCTAGCACCTTCGTCACCAATGGCATTGTAACTCAAGCTAAATGAAACAAGTCTGGCCAGCTCAGAAACTGACGTTCTATCCAAAGCGTTTGCGATGAGCTTTACATCAGCAGCTGTCATTTGGGCATTCCGCAAATGTAAATTCAAAGCAGCCGAGCTAACCGCACTTTTAGCCAGATGATCAGCAGCTGCGTTAGCCACATCCGACCCAATCGCTCTAAGTGCAATCTGAAGGCTTTCTTCAAGGGATAATTCACTCGATTGCAAACTGTTGCTGGCCATTAATGTTCCTGCAGTTGTAGTTAAGGCAAAAGAAGCAGCACCAAAAGTCAGCCCAAATCCGCGTCGAGTATGTGTTGAATGGCCTCGCTTAATTTCTTGGTATTGGCTCATGATTATACCTACGTAAAAATCAACTTTACTGTATCAACTTTTCGCCAATCTCAGACAACCCCAGAGCTAGAGCTATAAACTAAAGAAAACAAGCATCACATTGCTAGCATGGCCTAAATTTATGCGCGCAATAATTGACGCCACTCAGCGAGAGCAGCGAAATAGCTTAGCTTGAGATTAGTGCGTGAATAGAGATGGCAGTCCTGCAGGCCCACACAGCCAACCTAACCCCACAGCCAGCCTCTGTTGCGCCGTTAGCGAGCCAGGGTGTGGCCGAGAGGGGAGCGTAGCGGTGGAGCAAGCCTCCGCTGCACGCTTTCCGTTCCAATTAGGGGGATGAAGTGGAGCAAGTGGAGCAAATATACCGAAACAAATATACCACTTATAAGTCTATGTTTTAAAGTGTATATTATTGTATAATTAGGAAACGGCGTTTTACAACGCGGTGGCGTTGCGCAAGTTACATGGAAATTGCTCCACTCGCTCTATCGCTTTAATCAATACGCCTGTTGACGCAATGCCTCGGCAACAACGCGAATTCCTTTGGCACAGTCCGAAACCGTAGAAAACTCTTCCGGAGTGTGGCTGCGACCGCCAGCACTGCGCACAAAGACCATGGCCGTCTTGCATATCAGGCTCATTTGCTGGGTGTCGTGCCCTGCGCCGCTTGGCATGGTTAAAGTTTCTATACCCTGAAGATCTGCTCCGCTTTGCAATGCATTCAGAAGTCCAGGGTCGCTTTTGCAAGGTTCAAGATCGATCATCTTGCGGATTTTCACGTCGAGACCGCGACGTTGCACCACTTCTCTGATTAGCGCGTCGTGGACGCTGTACATGCGATTTCTCGCCTCGGAATCTGGATGACGCGCATCAATGGAAAACCGTACCGAACGAGGGATGATTGCAGATGCACCTGGATCGACGTCACATCGACCCACCGTAGTGACTGCTGGCCGGCCAAGGCGGTGGGCGTAATCGATGACACGTCCGGTGATCTCTGCAAAACCGGCCATCGGATCCCGGCGCAGGTCCATGGTAAACGCGCCGGCGTGGTTTTGTTCTCCGTTCAGTGTTACCTCGAATTGGGCAATTCCAGTGATCGCGTCGACGATAGCGACGGACAGCCCAGCGTCTTCCAGTACTGGACCCTGTTCGATGTGTAATTCGATGAAGGTCTCTATGTCGTTGCGTTGCGCCGAGGCGATGTCGCAGGGGTCAAGCCCGACGCCGCGCATGGCGTCCGCGATGGTTTCGCCCCCGTACCCGAGAACGCTTTCGGCATCGTCGGGCGATATTTTGCCGACGATGGCGCGCGAACCCCAAAATCCGGCGGTTGGAAACCGGCTTCCCTCCTCCTCGCAAAGCACCACCGCCTCGAGCGTCCGTTTGGGCGTGCCTACCTGAGCTTTGAGCGCCCCGAGGGCAAGGATGCCGCCGATTGCCCCGAGTGCTCCGTCATAGCGTCCGCCACTACGCTGGCTGTCAATATGCGAGCCGGTAACGATAGATTGGCCCGGACTGGTGCCTGGAATACGAGCCCAAGGATTGCCGACGGCATCGTTTGAAACCTCCAGGCCCTCTTGCTGCGCCCAATTGCGGCACTGATCCATGGCCGCGACCCATTCAGGCGAATAGACTAGACGGCGGACACCGGTCTCCTGAAATGCACCGAAACGCGCCAACGTCTCAATGTATGCGCCGACCTGGGCTTCGTCGATAAAAATGGGAGCGGCCACTTCAGCCTCCTCTTCTTTTCTAGGCGGGCGGTTCAGGGACGGCCGCCACCAATAGCCGCGCATATTCGGTCTGCGGTCTGTCCACGACGTCTGCGGTCTTACCACTTTCTACGATCACTCCAGCCTTCATGACCAGTATGTTTTCACACATAAAGGTAACAACCGGCAGGTCATGGGTCACCAGAATGATTGAGAAGCCGTAGGCCTGTTGAAGGTCCTTGAACAAGTTCAGGACCTGGGACTGGACCGAGACGTCGAGTGCTGATGTCGGCTCGTCGAGCAGAAGCAACTCCGGTTTCACCGCCAATGCCCGTGCGATGGCGGCACGCTGACGTTGTCCACCTGAAAGCTCATGCGGCAGCGCGCTATGCAAATCGGGATCGAGGCCGACGTCGTCTAGCAATCGTGCCACGGCGTCGCGACGCTGGTGCGTGCTCAGCACACCATCGCCTGCCAGTCCAAGACCAATAGAACTGCCGATGGAAAACCGCGGATTGAAAGTTGAATAGGGGTCCTGGAACACCGGTTGCACGCGCTGTCGAAAATTCCGCATGGCCCTGGCGTCTATCGCTGCAACCTCAAGACCGTCAAATATAAGCGAACCGCTATCATATGGCGTCAACTTCAGGATAGTGCGTAAAAGTGTCGATTTTCCAGAACCAGACTCACCAACGACGCCAAGCGACACGCCTGGCGCGAGTGAAAAGGAAATGTCTTTAATTGCCGTTATGCTTGAACGACGCGCAAAGATCCCGCCGCGGCGGTATATCTTGCACAGGTTCTTGGCTACGAGCAGCATCTGTCAGAACAACCAGCATTTGGCAGCATGGCCGCCCTTAGATGCCTCGAGCGATGGCGATACAATGCAACGCCCTTCGGCCATTGGACAGCGGGGCCGGAACCGGCAGCCCTCGATTTCGTCACCTGGCCCTGGAATGCGACCCGGTATTGTCAAAAGTCTTGCGGCGTTATTGCGGAGTCTCGGGACAGAGCCAATCAGGCCACGCGTATAGGGGTGACGCGGGTTGCTAAATATCTCGTCGCGCGTGCCGGATTCAACGATCTCGCCCGCATACATCACATATATCCGATCGCAGAGCGACGAAACCAGGCCAAGGTCGTGGGAAATGAAAAGAAAGCTTGCGCCAGTATCAGACCGCAATTCGCGGATCAGTTTCAGGATTTCGCCCTGGATCGTCACATCAAGCGCTGTTGTGGGTTCGTCGGCAAGGATCAACGGCGGCTTCATCGACAGCGCCATGGCGGTGAGTGCGCGCTGCTGCATGCCACCGGAAAACTGGTGCGGGTAATCTTGTGTACGGGCTTCGGGGTCAGAAATGTGGACTCGGTTGAGCAGTTGGACCACCTGCTTGTGGACTTCTACCGCGGGGGTGTCGGTATGTACTTCGATCGGCTCTCCAACCTGCTTGCCGACCAGCTTCACAGGGTTGAGAGCATGGAGTGCATCCTGCGGAATCAGCGAGATTTCGGCGCCACGGACAGCCCGCATTGCGTGCGCGTTCAGGGCGAACAAATCGCGTCCCTGAAACCGCGAAGTACCTGCAGACACCCGAATGCGGCGTGGCAGCATACCGATGAGCGACTTTGCAATTACTGATTTCCCACTTCCGGATTCACCTATTAACCCGACGATTTCCTTCTGATAGACGCGAAGCGACACATCCCGTGTAATCGGCACTGGTCCGCGGCCACGGACCGTTAGTTCGATCCGCAAACCCTCGACCTCAAGGAGCGGCTCGGCGTCGCGGTTAGGGGAAACGGCGGGATCAGTCATTCAGCTTCGGGTCCAGAACGTCGCGAAGCCCGTCGCCCAGCAAGTTGAAGCTGAACACGGTAAAAAATAGTGCGGCACCGGGCGCAAGGCTAATCCATGGCGCCTGATCGATGAAGCCGCGCCCGGTATTGATCATGTTGCCCCAGGACGGTTCGGGCGGCTGTGCGCCCAACCCAAGGAAGCTGAGCGCGCTCTCCAGAAGCACGGCATAAGAAAAGGCGACCGCAGCCTCGACCAGCACCGGGCCGATCACATTGGGCAGAATCTCTCGAAAAACAATTCGATAACCCGGCATACCCAGGCAAATCGCAGCCTCTAGGAAGGACTGGCGCTGAACGGTCTGGGCTACAGCACGGGTCAGGCGGGCAAAACCAGGGATGAAAATAATCCCGATAGCAAGCATGGCATTCAGGATCGAAGTGCCGAGATTGGCCATCAGGATGACCGCCAAAAGGATCGCTGGGAAACAGAAAACGATGTCCATGAACCGCATCAATATCGCGTCGACGAGGCCGCCGAAATGTGCCGCTATAATGCCCACGATCGTTCCGCAAAACGAACCGATCAAGACGGCGACCAGACCCACAGTTATTGAAAGTCGCGCAGCATGTATGACCCGACTCAAGACATCGCGACCAAGCTCGTCAGTGCCCATCAGATGCGACGCCGTTGGTCCCTGTAGCATGACCATAACGTCGAGATCATAAGGGCTATAGGGGACGATTAGCGGTGCTAGGCCCGCAGTTACCAGTATGATCACGACCACGGGAGCTGTCCCAGCGACGAGGCCGTATCGCCGCCAGTTAAAGTCGGTCATCAGCATCTAATGTCCGGTCCTGACTTGTCGTGGGTCGATCATCTGCGCTGCAAGATCCACAAGCAGATTGATGATCAACACTATCACCGTGATCGACATTGCCGCTGCCAGCAGAACTGGATAATCTCGGTTGATGATGCCGACAAGCACCAACGAACCGACGCCAGGAATTCGAAAGACATCTTCGATGATGACCACACTGCCGACAAGAAACCCAAACTCCACCGCACCTACAGTCAGAAACGGGATCATCGCGTTGCGCAGCACATGGGCGGTCACGAGCCGGAAATTGGAAACGCCTTTGGAGCGTGCGGTTTCGATGAAATTCGCGGCCATGACCTCGATCACCGCCGTGCGCATGATGCGGATCAACAAGCCAGACGATACGATCCCCAGCGCAATGCAAGGCATTAACATGCCCTTAATGTTGGCGATAGGGTCCAGCGAAAAGGCCGTGTAGCCGCCGGTGGGTAGCCAGCCAAGTTGCAGCGCAAAGCCATAGATCAGAAGCGTTGCCAGCCAAAAGCTGGGCGTTGATCCAAAGAGTGTTGCCAATGTGGTGACCACCACGTCAGCGCCGCGTTGGTGGCAAAACCCGGCCAGCGCACCAAGCGGAACCGAAATAAAGATGGCGACGACAAAGGCAATCGCGGCCAGTTCTAGTGTTACGGGAACGCGTTTTCGTATTTCCGGGCCGACCGCAACGGCATTCTGAAACGATTTGCCGAAATCGCCTACAAGCGCCTTGGCGGCCCATTCGACGTATTGCAGAGCCATCGGCCGGTCGAGCCCGTGCAGATGCTCAAAACGCATGATCGCCTGTGGGGTTGCCTGAATCCCGAGAGCCGATCTGGCAGCTGAACCCGGCACAACATTGACGGCAACAAAAAGAATGACCGACGCCACAAAGAGCGTCGGTACAAAGGAAGCCAGCCTTATCAGGACTAGTCGCAGCATATCTTCAGCCCTCCCTCTCGGCGCAGCGCCGAGTAGCTACAGGCCACGACATCACACTCATTCCAGCCAGGCGTCCTTCAACGTTTTCAAGAACCCGGTCCTCATCGGCTTGAAGTTCTTTAGCCGGTCGGTGTGGGCGGTCAGCACCCAGCCATTGACTAGCGGGATCACGGTCATGTCTTCTAGTGACAGTTCCTGCTGTTTGCGATAAAGTGCCTTGCGTTCCTCAATGGTGACAGCCGACTTGGCGGCAAGCATTAGGTCGTCCATCTCCTCAGTTCCACCCAAGTGCACGCTTACAGATGAGGCTGTCGCGTAAGTGTTGGTGACGAAGTCGTCGGGATCAGCCAAGGGCGAAAGCCAATACATTGCCGTAATGTCGAACTTGCTCGGACCCCAGACCTCGTCCCAGTACCGCGGCACTTCCATAGTGTCGATCTGGGCCGTAAACCCAATCTGGGCGAGGTTTGCCTGAATTATCGGCGCCATCGACATCATCGGCGGCCATGACGAAACCATCGTCAACGAAAGCGGCGTGCCAGGCACGACGCCGGCCTCGGCCAACAGTGCCTTGGCCTTCTCAATGTCACCCTCAGGCTTGAAGACATCAAGACCCGCGTATGCCCAGTTCCACTCGGGGATTACGCCACCAAGTATCGGTGTCGCCTGCCCGAAAAAGGCGCCCCGAACGATGGCTTGACGGTTGAGCGCATGGCCAATTGCCTGTCGAACCAACTTGTTTTCGAGTGGTCCTTTTTCGTGGTTCGGGATCATCCAGTAGTACCGCGACCCTTCAAGTGCTGCGTTCACTATTCCAGGCTGCGAAATGACCGCGTTCCAATCCTTGGGCGGGACCTCGTTGGAGAACAGGATCTCGCCAGATTTCATGCCATTGGACAGCGCCGTCGGGTCGGCTATGATCCGATAAGTCATACCATCAAAATATGGACGCCCCGTTTCGTAATAATTTTCGTTTCGAACAAACTGGATGGAGTCCCGGGGCGTATAAGACACGAATTTGAACGGGCCGGATCCAACAGGCTCAGCATTCAGGTCGTGACCCGATTCCAAAAGATCTTTCGGGACAATGGAGGAGCCTGGGAAAGCCATGTAGATTTCGAACGGGCCAGTTACCCGATTCAGGCGAAATTCGACCGTCAACTCGTCAATCGCCACCACTTCGTCGATCGTCTCGACTTGCGATCGATAAGCGTATCCGGAATCCTCTGGCATGATCCTTTCGAAAGTGTAGACGACATCCTCTGCCGTCAGTGCCTCACCGTTGTGGAAAGTAAGGCCTTCCCGCAATTTGAAAGTCCAGGACAACCCGTCGGCGGCCTGTGTCCAGCTCTCGGACAGACCGGCATAAGGCTGAGCGTCGGCGTCAAGGTTTATGAGCGTGCCGTAAATCTGTTCAATAACCACATGGCTCATACCGCTCGGGCCGCGCGCAGGATCGAATCCACCGGGGTCTGCAGAAAAAGCCGTGACGAGTGTTCCGCCGTATTTGCCCTCTTGCGCTAAGACTGTGTAGGGTAATCCAGCGCCGATAGCCATACCGAACAGACTCACAAAACCAAGTCTCAAATAATTTTCTAATCGCATAATTCTATTCCCCTAGCCGAAAATGCCGCCCTCATACAGGCTCAGAATAAATTTTATGAATTGTCGAAATGCTAATCAACAACAGAAAATGCCTAGCAGCTTAACAAAAAATGCCTAGCAGCATTGTCGTCAAGTTTCTTCAAAAGAGAAGGTTTCTGCGCTAGAGATTTGTCGTTAATGACCGAATCGGGGAGCGAAGTAATGGATTTTAGTGCGGAAACGATCGCGGCGGCGGAACAGATTCTTGGGGTGTCCTTCACCGCTTCGGAGCGCGTTTTGATGGCTAGCAACCTCGCCCCGCAAATCGAGAATGCCTTGCGCCGACGGGCACTGTCTTTCCCAAATAACCTAGCCCCCGCTCAGCGGTTCGACCCCCGCCTGCCGGACTTTCGTGCTCCGTCGCCTCAGCGCCCTGTCCGTTGGAACGAGCACGATCCTGGCCCACTGCCAAAGGATGAAGCGAGCATCGCCTTCGCCGCTGTGTCTCACCTTGGCCACTGGATGCGTACTGGCAAGGTTTCGAGCTCCCGGCTGACAGATATCTACCTGGAACGAATTGATCGGCACGGCGCGGCACTCGAATGCTACGTGACTGTTTCGCACGAGCGGGCTCGCGCCGAGGCGCGGGCCATGGACGCGTTGCTCGCTTCTGGCACATATCTTGGGCCACTGCACGGCATACCATATGCATTGAAAGATTTGTTCGACGCCGCTGGTGTGCGCACCACTTGGGGTGCCGAGCCTTGGGCTGACCAAGTGGCGCAATCAGACGCTGCGGTAGTTGAACGCCTGCGGGCTTCTGGCGCGGTTCTGCTTGGGAAATCATCTGTTGGCGCGCTTGCTTTTGGCGACATCTGGCTTGGCAACAAGACTCGGAACCCATGGAACCGAAATGAAGGCTCAAGCGGTTCGAGCGCCGGATCAGCCTCTGCAACCGCCGCGGGTCTGTGTGGCTTTGCAATCGGCACTGAAACGCTCGGCTCGATCACATTGCCGTCGGAGCGTTGTGGTGCGACCGGCTTGCGCCCGACATACGGGCGGGTGTCGCGCAGCGGATGCATGGCACTGTGCTGGTCGCTGGATAAGGTCGGGCCAATCTGCCGGACGGTCCAGGACACAGGCTTGGTGCTTGGGGCAATCAACGGCGGTGACAGCCGCGATCCCGGGTCCATCGATTGGTCCTTCAATCACGACTCGTCTGAACCAATTTCTGGGCTGACCCTTGGGTATCTGTCGGCTGCCTATGAAGGCGTAGCAGTGAGCGAAGTAGACCACGCTACGCTTAACGCCGCACGCTCCCTCGGTCTGAGCGTGAAAGAGGTCAAACTGCCCGATCTGCCGTATGACAGCCTTGTTGCCATGCTCTATGCCGAAGCCGCCGCCAGCTTCGAAGATCTCACATTGGGCGACCAAGACGATACCTTGACCCGACAGGACGATGGCGCCTGGCCCAACGCTTTCCGCAAGAGCCGGTTCCTTTCGGCCGTCGATCACGTCCAGCTCGACCGCCTGCGTCGTCTGGTGATGCAGGCAGTGGGCGCACTGTTTGACGAAATCGACATCCTGATCGGCCCGGTTTCGACTGGTCCCATGCTGATCGCCAGCAACTTTACCGGCCATCCCTGTCTACATCTACGTGCGGGCTTTGAGGAGGTCGCAAGTCGTCAGGAATTGTCGCTGGCCGAGGGGCGGCTCGAACTCGGTTCTGCAAGCGATTCTGTGATGACTTTTAGGGTCCCGCACGGTGTTTCGCTATGCGGTAAGCTGTTCCGCGAGACCGATCTCCTGAGGGTCGGTGCAGCGCTTGAGGCGGCCCTGGGCGTAGCCGGAGAGCTACCGCAGGAATTCGCAAAATAGAACCGTGCCGCAATTTGACCCGGCATTAGACTTAACAAGGGTATTCTCAGAATTTCTATAAACGCAGATGGGCTTGCAGCATTACTAAGTTGCCCCTCAAATACTTTTGAACCTCAACTCCTGATCTTTCTTTTTGGTGAACTTCCCGTGCGTGGTACGAGCCTCTGTAAGCCTTTTAAAGCCGTCTTTGGTTCGTGGCCCGGTGCTCCCGCCACCGTGGACCCGACAGCGCCCTACAGGCTGCTTTGCGGGCGCCTGGCAAGAAGTGCCACGCCGGGTCTTGGCGCCGCACCGTTGGCCGGGCCAATCGGGGCCAAACCGCCATGGAATACCTTTTTCGAGGTTGGTGTTTGTCATGCTCAAATCTCCACCAGTTATAAGGTATTATTATACCCCACTTCAAACGGCTTGGCTAGGCGCGCGTGACTTGGTCCACGGACCGCGGTCCAAGCCAAACCATCCAGCACAAATTGAGCTCCTGCAACACTGAAGGCGGAAACGTAGGGCGTGGCTCTTGGTTCCCGGTCCATTGGTCCTAGGCAAGATGGTTCAGGAACCCCGGGCCAGGTTTCATGTAGCGAAATGGGGGGTGGTTTGTCATTAGATGGGGTTGCAAAATAGCCCTGCCCGCTTCAAGCAAGTTTACTCTGACAAAGCCGTTTCACAGTTTTCAAATATCCGAGCACTTGGAACAATGGAAAAGCTTGGCAGAATATATAATGTTGCCTATTGTTTTATCTATGGCAGCCTGTTGCACTGGCAGGCTGAAGCCGCGACCTTCTAAAAAGGGCACTTCAGATGCTAGAATATTGTCCAGTTGGTATTATAGGTGTTCTAACCCCTCAAGCCAACACAACAGTAGAGCCAGAGTTCTCTATTCTGTGCCCAGAGGGAGTATGCTTACTAACAGCCCGTTTGACGAGTAATAAAACATCTATGGACGACCGACTGGTAGACTATGTTGTCTCAATGGACGAGACACTGGACCGCTTTGCCAATGCACCACTCAAAGCAGTTATATTTGCATGTACTGGCGCTGCGTATCTCGTAGATCCAGACGTTGAAAAAGCAAAGCTGAGCAAAATAGAAGATTTGCGAGGTTATCCCATAATTACTGCTGCTGATGCCTTAGCCGAAGCTCTAAAGTTGTTGAAAGCTTATCGAGTTGGAATTATTTCGCCTTATGGCGACCTTCTACATGAAAAAGCTCTTAAATATTGGGAACTCCGCGGCCTAGAGATTACAGCAGTACATAGAATTAGGAATGGTGACAAAAACTTTCACCCGATCTATTCTCTCCCGACAATGGCATCAAAAAGAGGGCTTTCTGAGTTAAACACTACTGGCGCACAAGCCGTTGTGATCTTGGGTACTGGATTACCTACTTTATCCACACTCATAGACGCTCAAAATACTCAAATTCTTACAATTTCTCCAAATATATGCTTGATGTGGAGGGCTCACATAGCATTACTCACCCAGGAACCCTCTATTGAAAACCTCATGCCCTGGCTCTCTGGAAAGACGTGGTCTAAAAGGCTGTTAAAAAAGAAAAAAGCTTCATAGGATAACTCTTAATATCATTAAAGCTATTAAAATATCGTTTTTTGATGCCAATATGATCCGTCATGGTGAGTTGAATCCGCACTATTTTTTATCCGTAAGTAGCTGTTTTTTTCTTTTCAAAAAGGTACTACCTGAAGATTAAATTTTCCCAAACACTAGCTTTGTTTAGTGTGTTGTTGAACTATTGTTGCAAGCTCAGTTTGCCGCTAACTTTGTGGCAGAAGCCAGTCCATTAATACTAAATAAAAAAGTTTGATTATCATGGTGTGTTCTTTATCGTAGAACTAGAAAATGATTTTTATAAGCATTGGAGTACTTAGTGCATAAAAATATTCCTGAAAATGTGCCGCAAACGGTAGCTGAAGTCGAAGCTTCTTTAGCAGAGCTAAAAACAAAACGGGGCTATTTATTGCCTCACCATGGATTACTAGCAATTTCCTCGCCGGCATTGTTGACTGCTTATGATGCAACCTATTCAGCATTAACTCTGACTGAAAGGTCAATGACGTTGCGCCAAAAAGAAGTTGTTTGGCTCATAATTCTTGTATCTACAAAAGAAGCTATAGCTACGCATCACATCGATCGACTTAGAAAAGGGGGCGGTGATGAAAATGACTTGGAAGCTGCTTTGGCATTGGCATCGTGGGCTGAAGGCGCTGAAAACTATAATTTTGTTGAGACACATTGGGGTCATCACCTCACAGCTTTTGATGCAACCCAATCTTATAGAAGCGGACTTGAGGTAATTTTAAATAAATACTCAGTAGAACCTTGGGTCGCTGAAGTAGGTTTAGCAGCAGCACACCAATGCCATCGTCGCTGGCGCTGGGTTGGTGAACATATTATTGGCGCTTACAATAATGGTGCTGAAGAAAATGCTATAGCTGAAGGTCTTAGTCTGGCGATGTTTCCGGGTGGTGTTCCAAATTTTGTGGACGCCTGTGATGTCTGGCGCAAGTTGATTCTAGACCAACGAGTTAAAGCTAGTGTTGCTTACAAGGCTTGGGCTCAAATGACTGGGCAAGGAGGTTTTGATGAAGCCTTTGAAACTTATGCACCGTCGCAATAAAGCTTGGAGCCACATAATCGTAGGAGCTGGAGCTGCTGGTTGCGTACTCGCTGCAAGACTTTCAGAAAACCCTGATACTAACGTATTATTAATTGAAGCTGGTGGTAGTGGGTGGTTTGATCCAATGCTGAAAGTTCCCATGATGACCGCCTTACTTTTAGGAGGTAGACGGCATGTCTGGCAATATGAAACCGAGCCAGAGGCTGGACTAGCAGGCCGAAAGGTCGCCCTGCCAAGAGGCCGAGTGTTAGGAGGGTCGACTGCAATCAATGGCATGGTCTATGTCAGGGGCTTAGCGCAGGACTATGATTTTTGGGCGCAAGGCGGTTTGCCTGAATGGTCTTGGGACAAAGTACAGCCCTATTTCTTGAAATCTGAAGCATTCGATGGATTAGGCTCATTAAAACATCATGGCTATGATGGTCCACTTACCGTCTCACGCAGAAATAGGCCTGTAAGTCCTTTGGTAGACGCTTTTGTTCAAGCTGGCCTTGCCGCAGGCCATCCAAGATGTGAGGATTTCAATGGCGCAGATCCAGAAGGATTTGGCTATTATCATTTTACAATCCGAAATGGACGACGCGAGAGTACTGCCACTTCCTTTCTTGCTGGTGCAATTGACAGACCCAACTTGACTATACTTACTAATGCTGAGGTTTCGCGAATTATATTTAACGGTAAAAGAGCGTCAGCAGTAGAGCTGATCAAGCGAGGGAAAGTCGAAACATTAGTAGCTCTAAAAGAAATTGTGCTTTGTGGGGGAGCGATTGGATCACCGGCAATTTTGATGAGGTCTGGTGTGGGGGCTGCTTCTGAACTGATGGCGTTGGGAATTAAACCAGTGACAGATCGACCCGGAGTGGGCGAAAATTTGCATGATCATGTTCTCATTCGGGTATGTCACGAGGCACCCACAAAATTCACGCTTCACAGCCTTACTAGGGTTGACCGCGCAGCAGCTGCTTTTCTTCAGGCTTGGATTCTAGGCAAGGGCCCTATGACAGTATTCCCACTGGAGGCAGGGGCATATCTTCGTGGGCCAGGAGCTGATCTTCCGAATATACAAAGCCATTTTTTGCCAGCCCTGAGTAGCGCAACAGTCCGATTTAACCCATTCAAAACACTTTCAAATTCTGGGTCGGGGTTTATGGCCAATGCGTCGCTAATGCGACCGGCTAGTAGAGGTCGTCTAAAGTTAACTCATAGAGACTATGGGGCACCACTAGATATTAGCGTTAATTATCTATCGGATCCGCGTGATGTGGAACAGTTAGTAGATGCTGTTGAAATGTTACGGGATGTGTTTTCCCAAAAGTCATTTGATGATTACCGCGGAGCTGAAATAAGTCCTGGTGCAAACTTGAAAACTCGTTCTGAAATCAAGGCCTGGGTAAAGCATAACGCAAGCACTGTGCACCACCTTTGTGGAAGCTGCCGGATGGGTAGTGATAGTGAATCGGTAGTAGATCAAGAATTGAAAGTTCGCGGCGTTGAAGGACTACGCATAGCTGATGCCTCAGTCTTTCCATCAATCCCTTCTACAAACACAGCAGCTCCTACAATAATGGTAGCTGAAAAAGCCGCAGATTTAATTCTCGGAAATAAAAGCCCCACCAGACCAAATTAGACAGTGGGGCCATTTTTTAGATGGATTGAATTCTGTTGTAAGTTCCATCACCAAAAATATCGTCGGTTAGGCCCTTAATGGCAGGTTCTAAAGTTTTTTGTGCTGCTGAAGCATCCAGCAAAGGGGTTGAGTCTTCACCTTTTAATTCTCGCCACTTGGCAAAATTTGTTATCTCAGCATCTTCTGTCGAGCGAAAAAAATCAGTTGGCTCTAGTTCATTGAATGTATCTACTAAAACCCTTTGATGAGTTTCACTTAAACTATCCCAGGTCCCTTGATTAATCATCTGCTTATCAAGGCCAATACCCCAATCGTTCTGATAACAGTAGTTCACAACCTCATAAAATTTTTGACTAATCATCAGATTGCCAAGGGTAGCCATCCCATCGACCACTCCCTGCTGAAGCGCCCCATATAGTTCGTTAAAAGGTATGACGGTTGGCTTGGCTCCTACCTGTTGCAGTCCAGCTATTACACCCTCGATTTCAGGCGCTCTGATTTTCATGCCTTTTAGGTCATCAAAGCTCTCTAGCTTTTTATTGGTGAATAGCTTCCATGGGCCTGCTCTGGCTACACTTAAATAACGCAGACTTGGGAAGCGCTTTTGCACGGCCGCATTTAGTTCGTTGTAAAGTAGTTCGTTTGCAATTTTCTGTGCATGATTGGAATCACGAGCAAAATAAGGAGCATAGAAAACATCGAATTCTCTCAAGCCCGTATATGCTCCATTATATATTTGTACGGTTCCAAGGGCGGTGCCGTCCAGCACTTCCTTGCCACCACCGATAGTACCAGCCTTTATATCAAAAGCGAGCTCACCACCCGTTCGCTCAGTAATTAGATCGAGCCATTTTTTAGCAAATGTATTTGAAGCACTGTCGATATTGCCAGCGTTGCCGTATATCATAGTTCTTCCCGCTAAAGCGGGTGAACCTACGCCAGCTAAAAGTCCTGCAAATCCAAGGCCGCCAAGGTTCATATTAAAAGTACGTCTATTAAATGACATTTGTTAGTCTCCTATTTGTTGTTGATTGTTACTCCACATTCTACTTTCGTTTAATTATCGCTACTCCCTGCCTACTAACGGTCAAAAAATAATTCAGGGAGAAATAGCGTGATTGCTGGGACATAAGTTATGAGCAGTAAAACACCCACAAGAATGAAAAAATATGGAACTACTTCCTTAAATATTTCAATCACCCCTACACCTCCAATAGAAGAAATGATGAAGAGATTGAGGCCTATGGGTGGTGTGATCATTCCAATCATTAGATTCAGTACCATGACTACTCCAAAATGCACTTCATCAACGCCTAGCCCTGTAAGAAGTGGGAATAAAACAGGTGCCATAATTAGCATAATGGGCAGAATTTCCATAATCATTCCAAGTAACAGTAGAAGTGCGTTTATTATCAATAGGAGCGCCCAGAGCTCATCTGTGATGGATAACATTCCATTGATTAAAATAACCCCTAGGTTTTCTTTTACCGCCAACCATGCGAAGATTTTTGAGGTGGCAACAGTCAACATGATTACAGAGGTTGATACTGCCGCTAATGATGCTGCATTCAAAATCTGCATAATTGATAGGTTTCGATATACGAATATTCCCAAAAATAGTACATAAAACGCCGCAACAGCGGCGGATTCCGTGGGTGTTGCCACTCCAAATATGATTGCACCAACGATAATCCCTGGTGCTATTAAAGCAGGAATTCCATCAATAAAGGCACTAAACCTCTCTTGTTTGGTTGTTCTCTGTTCGACAGGATATTTTCGACTACGACAGATCCACCACGTCACCCCAAACATGGAAATAAACATTATCATACCAGGAATGACGCCACCTAGGAACAATTGGCCGACAGAGATATTTACGATTGCACCTAGCAGGACAAATGAAATTGATGGAGGGACGATAGGACCAACAGTTGCTGCAGATGCAATAACTGCACTGGAAAATGCAGGCTTAAACCCTCGCTTTTCCATCTCGGGTAGAAGGACGGTTCCAGTAGCTGCGGCATCGGCAAGTGCTGATCCTGAGCAACCAGACATTATAAAGTTCGCAGTAACTCCTACGTTGGCCAAACCTCCATTGAGATGGCCAACAAGAGAGGATGCAAAAAGAACAATGCGGCGGGTCACGCCGGTAACATTCATCAGTTCTCCAGCAAAAATGAAGAGTGGAATAGCTAATAGTACATAAGAATTTACGCCTGACGTCATTTGCTGGGCAAATAAAACCATTGGAGTGAAGTTATCAGTGAATTGAACTAGGGTAAGATAACCAAATGCCGCTAATCCTATAGCCCAAGCTATCTCCATGCCGAGCAAGGAGAAAATAAATAGAATACCGACCATAGTTATCAAAAGCATTTCAAACTCCTTCAGAGTGGTTCGTCTTGTAATTTAAAATGGTACGGATCATTAGTCTGCTTTGATAGAATATCATTAGAGCGCAGCCGACAGAGACTGGGGCATACATCCATACATAGCTCCAACCTGTTGACAGCATGTTACCGCCTTTTTGAAGTTCAAGAATGGGAATATTATACACAACCAACGTACCCAACATTATCAAGACCAAGATGTGCATAAATGTTTCAATAAATAGGCGAGGTTTTGCAGAAATTTTATTAATAAAATGCGTCACCCGGATATTTTGGCCACGCTTAGTCGCCACTGCTATTCCTAAGTAAGTCATCCACACAAAGAAAGCTCGCGGTGCCTCATCGGCCCAAAGTGGAGGCGAGTTAAAAACATAGCGCATTGTCACTGAATAAAAAACTAAGCATGCAATAGTAATCAAAAGAAAACCGGATATATAATAGAGACTTTTCTCCAGAAAATTATCAAATCGATGAAGCAAAGCAATATTAATTTTATTCATTAATGATCACCAAGTTTGCTGATAAATTTTTATAAATAACGTTACGCTCATGTTGACTTCTCCAAATATTAGATAAGCAGATGATTCTTAAATGCTAGGGTTCTTTAATAAACTTGTAAAGAAAACTTTCTGACAAAAATTACAGACTTTTGACGTGAGCGTTCCCAAATTGGAGGGCCCATTAATTTAGAAACTGCGTTCTGAATAGTTTTAGCGCTTGCCATTAAAGTGGCTATGCAAATGGGCACGAACTAAATTAAATTTATGGCAGTTTGGACAAACATACTGCTTGTTTGGGTGCGAATTCTGAACATTTTATATAATAAAATGTATACGCGGTTTTATAATAAAATTATTGACTATTTTGTCTTTTGTGCCAAATGCGTCGCAGAGACTGGGCATCAAATATCAGCAAGCTGTACACCGAGTTCATGGAGCTTGTTCTGGACACAATGAAGCGACAATGTATAATTAGAGCTTTAAATAATTGAGGACTCCTGGATTTTTCTAATGCTAAAAGGTTACTAATGTTCACACTTGTTAATAGAAGTCTCTTTGTCAGTGGTGCTGGAACGGGGATTGGTCTTGCGGCCTCGCGCCTCGCACACAGCCTAGGAGCGTTGGTTTCTGGTACTGTTTTTAGCGAAGACCAGATTAGAAATCTGGACGGTATCATTCCTGCTAATCGTTGCTTTAAGCTTGATGTGACTGATGCGAACGCTTTGCAGTGTGCGGTATCGGGTGCGGCGGCTGCTTGTGGTGGCATTGATGGGGTACTGGCGTCAGCTGGTATCATCAAACTGCTGGCCAGTGAAGATACGTCCCCTGAAGATTGGGCCCGAGTACTTGATGTTAATTTAAATGCAACTTTTAATCTTGTTAGATTTACTATTCCGTATTTGCGGCAACACAAGTCTGGGTCTATTGTTATGATTTCTAGCCAGGTAGGGCTGGTTGGGCACCGTAATGCAGCTGCTTATACTGCATCTAAGTCAGCTATAAATGGGTTAGCGCGATCAATGGCGCTTGAACTTGCAGACGCAAATATTCGTGTGAATGCTGTTGCCCCAGGGCCAATCTCGACCGGTATGACCGCTGAGACCCGTGCAGATAAAGACAAGTCGGATTCCTTACTACAGCGCATTCCCCTTGGGCGGTTTGGTACGGCAGAAGAGATTGCAAACCTCGTTGCGTTCTTACTATCTGACGCGTCGTCATTTATTACCGGGCAGGTGGTTGTAGCGGATGGTGGCTTTACTGCCCAATAACCACAAGTATGAAACTTTTGACACACCCTTCGGCGCAGCTGTCAAAATAATGAGAACACGCATCAGATTGCTGGCACCGCCTAAATCTATGCGCTCAATAATTGACGCCACTCAGCGAGAGCGGCGGCACGGTTTAGCTTGAGGTTTAAGCCTGAATAGAGATGGCGTTCCTGCTAGCCCACACACCCAACCTAACCCCATATCCAGCCCCTGTTGCGCCTTTAGCGAGCCTCAGTAGCCGAGAAGGCTGAATGGAGCTATTGAAGTCGGTTAGAAGAATGCCACTGTGCCGAGCGGAGAACGCTTCTACGACACTCCCTCATCACAGTTCACAGTTCTGAATGTGGTTGCACCGCTGACCCTAAGCTAGCGATGGCGCCATTACCCACATAGATGATTTGGGTGCGGAGTATGTTCTTACTCCCACACTTGCTACACCTAGCCTTTTTGACCATGTCTTTGAACAAGGCATCAGGACCATACCGATCAAGGAACAGTTTAACTGGCACCAATGCTACATGAGTGCATTGGCATTCAAAGGCAAAATGGTTTTCGGAGATGGCTGATAGTTTAGTCATGTTCCTATTTTGTTCTTAATGCTTGTGAAGCACAAGAGCAGAAATAGGAGTGCTAGGCGCTATTTAAACGGCGCCTAACAAGTTTTCATTTACTGGTGCTGCAAAGTTTCTTGCGGCCTCTGCTGCATCTAATTCAGCAGAAATTCTAGCTTGGATACCCTCAATATAAGTATCACGGCTAAAACCCATGTCGTTCAAGTGGCTGTCTGTAAGGTATGGTAGAGTTTGTCGTGCAGC
>Ga0209502_10001324_pt1 | contig 23004 bp, 16 predicted proteins | sample ArcticOcean_MG_C_10_FD_187442 | JGI IMG/M metagenome (GOLD analysis project Ga0209502, IMG submission 187442) | Marine microbial communities from western Arctic Ocean - ArcticOcean_MG_CB11_90 (SPAdes) (version 2) | ecosystem: Environmental > Aquatic > Marine > Oceanic | place: Arctic Ocean... | reverse complement strand
ACCAGTTTGCCTGGTGACCATAGAGAACTAGAACCACCTGATCCCTTACCGAACTCAGTAGTGAAATGGTTCATCGCCGATGGTAGTGTGGGGTTTCCCCATGTGAGAGTAGGTCATCGCCAGGCTTCAAATTAAAGCACCCTGATCATTTTGGTCAGGGTGCTTTTTTGTGTGTCTTATTTTAATTGGTGTCTATTTATTTGTGCTGGAAGCCCCAGCAATTGGATCATTGATATGCTCCAGTCAAGATTCTTGCCCGGCTAGGAGGGCGTCTTTGGAATAAACCACTTAAGAGTATTGAGTTACAGCTGATGATGTATTTGGTGCATAATGCGCTCCTTTTAAAGCATTTGGTTGGGATGGGACTGTAATGGAATATCTGGGTTACCTTGCAGTTGGGTCGGCCGCTGGGCTTGTAAGTGGCCTCTTTGGGCTGGGTGGTGGTACGGTAATAGTGCCCACTTTACTGCTGGTATTCGCGGCCCAAGGCGTTTCTCCTGAGATCGCTACACACATGGCGATTGCCACCTCACTGGCCTGTATCAGTGTGACTTCAGTCAGTTCGATCTACACTCACTATCAAAAAGGGGCTGTTAAGTGGTCCTTGCTGAAGTCTTTTATTCCCGGCGTTGTCGTTGGTGCTGTTGTTGGCACGTCTTTTTTTGTATCCATACAGGGTGCATTTTTACAACTCCTGCTAGGAGTTTTCCTTGTTGCTATTAGCATCCAGATGATCTTCCTGAAGACAACAGAAGCTATCGCTACTGTTCCAAGCCGCACTTTTTTAATAGCCTCTGGTGCTGGTATTGGTGGAGTTTCAGCGCTATTTGGTGTTGGCGGAGGCATGTTTACAACGCCACTTCTTACGCATTTTGGTGTTAAAATCCATCATGCCATTGGTGTTGCTGCGGTGGGTGGGTTTTGTATTGCCCTGCCAGCAACAATTGTCTATGGCTCTGCTGATATTGTGATGGGCAGTTTGCCAGACAGCACTTTAGGCTATATATTTCTGCCAGCGTGGTTTGGAATTATTATAACCAGCGCTCCTTTTGCTAGACTTGGCGCAATCCTAGCGCATCGAGCGAATGCTCAGCAGCTGAAAAGTATATTTGCTGTGTATCTGCTTTTATTGGGTGTTCGGTTCGTATGGATGAACATTGCTGGTTAGTTTTAGGGCGCTGAACTCGAGGCGAGCGAAATGCCGGATTTACAAGATAATATGTTAGCCATACTTTGTGACCTTGGGCTCCATTCCGAAGAGAGTCTTGCCCACCGGCTAAAGGTTTCTCGAGGAGATATAGCAGAGCAGTGCCGAGAATTAGAGTCTCTAGGCTTGAGCCTGCGGGTCGTGACCGGCGGCTACCGATTACCTGATAATATTGAGCTCCTTAGCAAAGATGTGATTCGACAATATCTAGAGGGTGAAGCAGATGCGCGCTTAATTTCCTGCGATTTACAAATCTTTAAAACTATCGACTCAACGAATCGCTATGCACGGGAGGAGGCCGGCAGAACTGATCTGGCAGGCTCTGTAATTTTGTCTGAAAGTCAATCCGCGGGGAGGGGGCGTTTAGGTAAAGTCTGGGAGAGCCCTTTTGCTGCCAACATCTATATGTCAGTTATTTGGAACTTTGGCGTAGGAGCTAAAGCTTTGCAAGGCCTAAGTTTGGCTGTTGGGGTTGCCGTTCGACGATCATTGGTAGATCTTGGCATCGCTGGGATACAGCTGAAGTGGCCTAATGATATATATTGTGATGGTAAAAAGCTCGGTGGTATTTTACTGGAGATGATTGGTGACCCTGCCGGGGAATGCACGGTTATTATTGGTCTCGGGCTTAATGTCTCGATGCCTGCGTCAGCAGCTCAAGAAATTGATCAGCCTTGGACTGATCTCCACGCCGTGGCCCCTTCTGCCGTGTCCCGTAATTTTTTAGTGGCCAGTTTAATTAAATCATTGTTTAAAGTGCTTGGTGACTTTCCGGAAAAAGGCTTTGTGGCTTATCGAGATGAGTGGCAGTCTGCAGATCTACTCAAGGGCGCGCAGGGCACGGTTAGTAACTCTGGCGGTTCAATTTCAGGAACAATATTAGGCGTTGATAGCGCCGGTGCCCTGCGTATGCAGCTGGTCAGTGGTGAGGAGCAAAGGTTCATTGGTGGTGAGCTAAGTTTGCGGGGCGCAAGTTATGATTCTTGATATTGATGTTGGCAACAGTTTTGTAAAATGGCGCGTTTCTGGTGGGCTCGGCGTGATACATCGAGGCTCTCAAGCGACGGCTTCAATAATTAAAGAAGGGCTTGACCTCATTATCAGCGGTTCACTGACGCAGGCTCGTCTATCATCAGTGGCTGACGGATCAGTCGCCACCGCACTCCACCACCAGCTAGCGGATACATTTGGTGTTGAGTTGCAAAGGGCAATCGTCTCAGCAGAGGCCGGGGGGGTCCGTTGTGGGTATGCTGATGTCACGGCACTTGGAGTTGATCGCTGGATGGCGATGGTCGGCGCTTATTCTAAGCTGAACCGTCCGTTAATCGTTGTGGATCTTGGCAGCGCGATCACCATGGATGTCGTCGATAAAGTTGGCCAACATTTGGGCGGCTATATATTGCCAGGGATCGCTTTGATGCGTCGTTCACTTCGTGGCGGTACCGCTCATGTGCGACCTACCGATGAGATTGATCAAATAATAGCGCCAGCCCAGGACACGTCCGCCGCTGTGAGTCGTGGTAGTTTATTAGCAGTTGTTGCAGTCATTGAAAAGCTGGTCGATATGCACCAGTCAACCTTGATTCTAACTGGAGGCGATGCGAGGCTCATTATGAGCATGTTAAATATTGAAGCTGAGTATATGCCTGAGTTGGTGCTTGACGGGCTCTCTGTGAATGATATTTCTCTGGTGAAATGCTAACCCTCATGCTATTTGAATCTTGTTTTTGCAACCTATTGTATTAACAGCCTTTTAACTTTTTATGGGTGAATTTTAGCGGTGAAAACCGACCCTTTAGCTTGCTGTGTTTGCTGTGAAAATGAATTAGTTAAAAAAAATACAAAAGAAGCCTGAGATAAGGTTGCTTCTGGCGCAAACTTTCACTAAAATCGCGCACCGCTATTGTGATGCTGGCGTAGCTCAGTTGGTAGAGCAGCTGACTTGTAATCAGCCGGTCGGGGGTTCGACTCCTCTCGCCAGCTCCATTTTCCCTTGAGGCTCTCTTAATGGTTGACATTAAGTAGGGGTGAAAAGAGAATTAGCGGTAAATTTCGGGGGGGATTCCCGAGCGGCCAAAGGGATCAGACTGTAAATCTGACGCGAAAGCTTCGGTGGTTCGAATCCACCTCCCCCCACCATAAAGCTGAGTTAAGTGAGCTATTTGTGGCGAAAAAGGCAGCGGCCTCAGAGAGTGTGAGTGCCAATTGTATGATCGTGATGCGGGCGTTGTGTAATGGTAAGACCTCAGCCTTCCAAGCTGATGATGCGGGTTCGATTCCCGCCGCCCGCTCCATGCAAGGGACAGGCTTTTGCTCATATAGCTCAGTCGGTAGAGCACTTCCTTGGTAAGGAAGAGGTCACCGGTTCAAATCCGGTTATGAGCTCCATGTATTTGTAAGAAAGAGAGTCTTTTTTGCAGCAAAGGTAGTTAGTTAGGTAGTTAAGGCAGAAATTTTTAAAGTTTAGGGTCAGTGTTTGATAGCTATTCAAACAAAATAAAGGCCCATTGAGGAGATACTGAGATGGCTAAAGAAAAGTTTGAAAGAAATAAGCCGCATGTGAATGTCGGCACAATTGGGCACGTTGACCACGGAAAGACAACATTGACCGCGGCTATGACGCGCGTCTGTGCAGAAGTTTATGGTGGAACTGCCTCGGCATTTGATCAGATTGACAATGCGCCTGAAGAGCGCGAGCGCGGAATCACTATTTCAACGGCTCACGTTGAGTATGATTCGGCTATTCGCCACTATGCGCACGTTGACTGCCCGGGTCACGCTGACTATGTGAAAAACATGATTACTGGTGCTGCTCAGATGGACGGCGCTATTTTGGTGTGTGGAGCAACTGACGGTCCAATGCCACAGACGCGCGAGCACATTTTGCTCTCTCGTCAGGTTGGTGTACCTTACGTTGTTGTATTCCTGAATAAAGCTGATCTACTTGCGGAAGATTGTGGTGGTGTTGGTTCAGAAGAATATGAAGAAATGCTTGAGTTGGTTGAGATGGAGTTGCGTGAGCTGCTTGATCTTTATGAATTCCCAGGCGATGACACGCCGATTATTGTTGGCTCTGCGCTAATGGCGCTAGAAGGTAAGGATGATCACGAGTTGGGTACTACTGCTGTTAAGAAGCTAGTAGAAGCTCTAGATACATACATTCCTGAGCCGGTTCGCGCTATTGATCAACCGTTCCTGATGCCAATTGAAGATGTATTCTCAATTGCTGGTCGTGGAACTGTTGTTACTGGCCGTATTGAGCGTGGTGTGATTAAGGTTGGCGAAGAGATCGAAGTGATTGGTATCGCTGACACGTCGAAGACTACCTGTACTGGTGTTGAGATGTTCCGCAAGTTCCTTGATGAGGGGCGTGCTGGAGAGAATTGTGGTATTTTGTTGCGCGGCACTAAGCGTGAAGAGGTTCAGCGTGGTCAGGTATTGGCTAAGCCGGGTACTGTTAAGCCGCACACTAAGTTTGAGTCAGAGATCTACGTTCTGTCTAAAGATGAAGGTGGTCGTCATACACCATTCTTTAAAGGCTACCGTCCGCAGTTTTACTTCCGTACCACGGATGTAACCGGCGCATGTGAGTTGCCTGAAGGTACTGAGATGGTTATGCCAGGTGATAACGTGCAGATGACTATTGAGTTGATTCACCCGATTGCGATGGAAGACGGTCTGCGTTTTGCAATTCGTGAAGGTGGTCGTACGGTTGGTGCTGGCGTAGTCGCTAAAATCATCGCGTAAATGTTTTGCTGATAGTGGCGCTTAAGCCGAGGCATCTATAGGTGTCTCGGCTTAGCTGTCGGATAAGGAAAGTAAATTAGGATCTTTGTAGGCCAGTAGTTCAATTGGTAGAGCACCGGTCTCCAAAACCGGCTGTTGGGGGTTCGAGTCCCTCCTGGCCTGCCACTTTAATGTCTGAGAATGGTTAACGCATGAGTGTTGTAGCAGAAGATAAGCAGTACCGATTAGACTGGCTGAAATGGTTGGTTGTTCTTACTTTGCTGGGTGGTGCGATATACGCTAACTGGTATTATTCTGCGGAGTCAGTTCTTTACCGTGTGGTAGGGTTCTTAGTTGTCCTGGGTATTGCTGGTCTAGTTGCGGCGCAGACGGCGAAGGGCGCAGCTACTATTGAGTTGGCTGTGGGTGCTCGTATTGAGTGGCGTAAGGTTGTTTGGCCTACCAAGCAAGAGCGGAACCAGACTACTTTGATTGTTTTAGCAGTGATTCTACTGATGGCGCTGATTCTGTGGGGGATTGATTCCCTGTTGAGTTGGATTGCCTCATTGATAATGGGTTAGGGGAAGAGCATGACGATGCGATGGTATGTGGTGCATGCTTACTCGGGCTACGAGAAGAAGGTTGCGCTGGCGATTCAAGATCGTGTAAAAATGCATGATTTAGGTGATCGTTTTGGTGAGATTTTAGTTCCTACCGAAGAAGTAGTAGAAATGAGAGCGGGTCAAAAGCGCACTAGTGAGCGTATGTTCTTCCCCGGTTACGTGTTGGTTAACATGGAACTGGATGACGACACCTGGCACCTAGTTAAAGAAACTCCGCGAGTTATGGGCTTTATCGGGGGCAAGGCTGATAAGCCTGCTGCGATTACAGATAAAGAGGCTGATTTGATTCTGCAGCGAGTGCAGGATTCTGAGGAAGCGCCAAGGCCTAAGACGTTGTTTGAGCCTGGAGAGATGGTTCGCGTCTGTGATGGTCCCTTTAATGACTTTAACGGAACGGTGGAAGAGGTCAATTACGACAAGAGTAAGTTGCGCGTTGCTGTTTCTATTTTTGGGCGTTCAACTCCGGTAGAGCTAGACTTTACACAGGTTGAAAAAGCCTAGTTATAAATTTGTGGTAGAGGCGCAATTCGGCGCTTTTATCGGGGAGCCAGAGAGGGATACTACAGTCATGTAGGCATCCGGAGGCGCTAGCACCCATCTTTGGAGAGGTAGTATGGCTAAGAAAGTAACGGCTTATATAAAGCTGCAAGTGCCCGCCGGTCAGGCAAACCCAAGTCCACCAGTGGGCCCTGCATTGGGTCAGCACGGTGTTAACATCATGGAGTTTTGTAAAGGCTTCAATGCGCAGACTCAAAATATCGAGCAGGGTGCGCCCGTTCCCGTTGTTATAACTGTTTACGGTGATCGTAGCTTCACTTTTGAAATGAAGACGCCTCCTGCGTCTTATCTTCTTAAGAAAGCTGCTGGACTGAAAAGCGGCAGTGGTCGTCCCAATACTGAAAAGGTTGGTAAGGTTACTCGAGAGCAGTTGGAAGAAATTGTTAAAACAAAAGAACCTGATCTTACCGCTGCTAGTCTTGATGCCGCGGTTCGCACTATAGCCGGCTCTGCTCGGTCTATGGGTATTGAAACGGAGGGCGTATAAGTGGCCAAGTTAACTAAGCGCCGTCGCGCGATTAATGAGAAGATTGAGCACGGTAAGGTGTATGCAATTGAAGATGCGCTCAATATCTTAAAAGATATCTCTACAGTGAAGTTTCCAGAAACAGTTGATGTGGCTGTTAACTTGGGCATTGACCCTCGTAAATCAGACCAGATTGTTCGTGGCGCAACGACGTTGCCAAATGGTTCAGGCAAGACAGTCCGTGTCTGCGTTTTTGCTCAGGGTGCTGCTGCTGAAGCTGCGACTGCTGCGGGTGCTGAATTAGTCGGTATGGATGAGTTGGCTGATGATATTAAAGCCGGAAATATGAACTTCGATGTGGTTATTGCTAGTCCAGATGCGATGCGCGTTGTGGGCCTCTTGGGCAAGGTTTTGGGTCCGCGTGGACTTATGCCTAACCCTAAGTCTGGAACCGTGACGCCTGATGTGGCAACGGCAGTGGCTAATGCGAAAGCAGGCCAAGTTCGTTTTCGTGCTGACAAGAGCGGCATTGTTCATGGCGGTATTGGTGTGGTCACATTCGAGGCAGCCGCTTTGCAGCAAAATCTTGAAGCATTGATGACCGATCTGACTAAAGCTAAGCCGGCATCAGCTAAGGGCGTGTATGTTAAGAAGATAACTCTTTCATCCACAATGGGCCCAGGATTATTAATTGATCAGGCCTCTTTGGAGTTTTGATCGTTTAGCAGCCTTTGGTTGCTTAAAAGACTTTGGGGTTCAAGCTAGAAATTTTTGCTTGAGCCGTTAAAGACCGTAGGTCCCCGAGAGGGTTTAATAGGTTTTCTGACGTTATATAGAGAAAACTTTCCTACGCAGGCGGTGAACCCGATCTAGCGCTATTGGCTAGAGACTATTCACCTAGGTGGTCGAAGTAATTTCGGCCGAAACTATGGTAAATCGAGGAACTTTATCGTGCCATTAAATCTCGATGATAAAAAAGCAATTGTTGCCGAAGTGAACGAGACAGCAGCTCAGGCCCTATCCCTGGTCGTAGCTGATGCTCGTGGTGTTGACGTTAACGATATGAATGCTTTGCGAACTAAAGCTCGAGCTGAGAACGTGCAATTGCGCGTAATCCGCAACACTTTAGCGAAGCGTGCATTCGCTGAGACTGACTACGCTTGCGTAGAAGATGTTTTGGTTGGACCGTCACTATTTGCTTTTTCTATGGAAGATCCTGGTGCTGCAGCGCGTTTATTTAAAGACTTTGCAAAGGGGAATGATTCCTTTGAAGTCAAAGCGTTGTCAGTTAGTGGGCAGCTTCTTGGGAAAGAGCAGATCGACGTTCTTGCTAACCTACCGACCCTTGAACAGGCTCTCGGTATGCTAGCTAGCGTTACTTTGGCGCCTGTGACTAAGTTGGTTAGAACGCTTAATGAAGTGCCAACCAAAGTGACTCGTGTCGTAGCAGCAGTTAAAACTCAAAAAGAAGAGGCCGCGTAAGCGTCGTCTCGTAATTAGATAAATATAGGAGGCCCAAAATGGCCCTATCAAATGAAGATATTTTGAACGCAATCGCTGAAATGAGCGTGATGGACGTTGTTGAGCTAGTAAGCGCAATGGAAGAGAAGTTCGGTGTTTCTGCTCAGGCTGCTGTTGCAGTTGCTGCTGCTCCTGCAGCTGGTGGCGATGCTGCTGCTGCTGAAGAGCAAACCGAGTTTGACGTTGTTCTAAGCTCAATTGGTGAGAAGAAAGTTAATGTGATTAAAGCTGTTCGTGCAATCACAGGCCTTGGCTTGAAGGAAGCGAAAGAGCTAGTTGACGGAGCACCTTCTACTATTAAAGAAGCGGCTTCTAAAAGCGATGCTGAAGACGCTAAGAAGCAATTAGAAGAAGCTGGCGCAACTGCAGAACTTAAGTAAGTTTTGTAGGCTAGTTGCCTGAATTTTCAGGCTGGGCTGAAGGGGCTTTTCCCTTCGGCCCTTTCTTGCTTGTAAGTACGGGAATTTACAAGCATTACCAACTTGGGTCTAGGCTCAAGGTTGAATAGTCCCAATTTAGTTAACACCGAGGAATACAAATGGCTTACTCCTTCACTGAGAAGAAACGTATCCGCAAGAATTTTGGCAAGCTGCCAAATACCATGGACCTGCCCTATCTGTTGGCGATCCAACTTGATTCCTATAAAAAATTCACGCAAAAAGGTGTGTCGGTAGAAGACCGACTGAACACCGGTTTGCATGCCGCTCTTAACTCTATTTTTCCGATTGTTGGATACTCAGGCCATGCGGCTCTCGAGTACGTCGACTATGTCATGGGCAAACCAGCCTTTGACGAAGAAGAGTGTAAGCTTCGTGGCGTTACCTATTCGGTGCCTCTGAGGGTCAGAGTTCGTCTGGTTATTTACGACAAAGAGTCGACTAACAAGGCGATCAAGGATATCCGAGAGCAAGAGGTATATCTGGGCGAGATCCCATTGATGACCGAGAATGGTACCTTTATCATTAATGGTACTGAGCGTGTAATCGTGTCGCAGTTACACCGATCACCCGGCGTTATTTTCGATCATGATAAAGGCAAGACGCATTCGTCAGGTAAGCTCCTGTATACGGCCCGCGTCATTCCTTACCGTGGTTCATGGTTGGACTTTGAGTTCGATCCGAAAGATGTTTTGTATGTAAGAATTGACCGCCGCCGTAAATTGCCAGCAACCATCTTGCTGCGTGCGTTGGGTTATAACTCTGAAGAGATCTTAGGCAAGTTCTTTGACACAAGTATTTTCCACTACAAAAAAGAGATTTTCTCGTTGGAGCTAGATCCGGGAAGGTTGCGTGGTGAGATTGCAGTTTTTGATATTAAAGATAAGAAAGGCGCCGTGGTTGTTGAGAAGGGTCGTCGAATTACTGCGCGCCATATTCGCGAGCTTGAAAAAGGTAAAGTAACGATTCTTGAGGTTCCTCAAGAATACCTTGTTGGTCGGTCCTTAGCTCAAGATGCGGCTGACCCGAAGACCGGTGAGCTATTACTTGAGTGTAATACTGAAATCACTGACGAAAATTTGGCGTTGATGCTTGAAGCTGGCATTACTGACATTGAGACGCTTTATACCAATGATCTCGATTGTGGGCCGTTTATTTCGGACACCTTGCGTGCAGATCCAGCGCGCACTCAAATGGAAGCCTTGGTAGAAATCTACCGTATGATGCGTCCAGGCGAGCCGCCAACCAAAGAGTCAGCAGAGAATCTGTTTTTCAACTTGTTCTTTAACATTGAGCGCTATGACCTTTCTGCCGTTGGCCGGATGAAGTTTAACCGTCGTCTAGATCGTGATGCAGAGCAAGGCGCTGGAATTCTTTATGATGAGCGTTATTTCTCACTACTGAAAACTGACGAAGCTCATGACTTAAAAGAGCAGTTTGGAGATGCTACTGATATTGTTGATGTAATGAGTAAGCTCATTTCCATTCGCAATGGTAAGGGCTCAGTAGATGATATCGATCACCTAGGTAACCGTCGTATTCGTTCGGTTGGTGAGATGGCTGAAAACCAGTTTAGGGTTGGCTTAGTGCGTGTAGAACGCGCAGTTAAAGAGCGTTTAGGTGTCGCTGAGTCTGAGGGGTTAATGCCTCAGGACTTAGTGAATGCCAAGCCCGTTGCAGCTGCCATGAAAGAGTTTTTTGGTTCAAGCCAGTTATCGCAATTTATGGATCAAAATAACCCATTATCTGAAGTCACTCACAAACGCCGTGTGTCTGCGCTTGGGCCCGGTGGTTTGACGCGTGAGAGAGCAGGCTTTGAAGTGCGTGATGTACACCCTACTCACTATGGGCGAGTATGCCCAATTGAGACGCCTGAAGGTCCGAATATTGGTCTGATTAATTCCTTGGCGACCTATGCACGTACCAATCACTATGGCTTCATTGAGACGCCTTACCGTAAAGTGGTTGATGGCAAGGTAACCTCAGATATTGAGTATTTGTCTGCGATCAATGAGTCTCAGTTTGTTATTGCTCAAGCCTCCGCAGGCTTGGATAAGAAGGATAATTTTATTGAGGATATGGTTGCCGTAAGGCACCAAAGCGAATTTACAACGAAAGCGCCTACAGATATCGATTATATGGATGTGTCTCCTCAACAGGTTGTTTCTGTTGCCGCGTCACTGATTCCTTTCCTTGAGCACGATGATGCTAACCGTGCACTTATGGGGTCCAACATGCAGCGTCAAGCTGTTCCTACATTGCGTGCTGAAGCGCCTTTGGTCGGTACGGGAATTGAGCGAACGGTTGCTAGTGATTCTGGCGTATGTAAGGTTGCTAAGCGCGGTGGTGTTGTTGAAAGTGTTGATGCTGGCCGTATTGTTATACGGGTAAGTGATAATGAAGTTGAGTCTGGTGAAGCAGGGGTTGATATCTATAACCTGACTAAGTACACCCGATCTAACCAAAACACCTGTATCAATCAAAAGCCAATTGTTAAGCAGGGTGATGAGATATCTCGTGGCGACGTTCTCGCTGACGGGCCTTCTGTTGATCTTGGTGAATTAGCGTTAGGGCAAAATATGCGAATCGCATTCATGCCTTGGAATGGATACAACTTTGAAGATTCGATCTTAATCTCAGAGCGTGTCGTTAAAGAAGATCGTTTCACCACGATTCACATTCAGGAACTTACCTGTGTTGCTCGTGATACTAAGTTAGGGTCTGAAGAAATCACCTCCGATATTCCAAACGTAGGTGAGGTTGCTTTGGGCAGACTCGACGAGTCGGGTATCGTGCATATCGGTGCTGAAGTAGCTGCCGGTGATATTTTAGTGGGCAAGGTAACGCCAAAAGGTGAAACCCAACTTACCCCGGAAGAAAAGCTGTTGCGTGCAATCTTTGGTGAAAAAGCGTCCGATGTTAAGGACACCTCACTGCGTGTGCCAACGAGCATTAAAGGTACTGTTATTAATGTACAGGTGTTCACGCGGGACGGTCTTGATAAGGACCAGCGGTCTCTCGATATTGAAAGAACGGAGCTTGATCAGTTCCGAAAAGATCTCAACGACGAGTATCGTATTGTTGAAAATGCTACCTTGGGTCGCTTATTTGCTGCTCTAGACGGCGCGAAGGTGATTAAAGCCGAAGGTCTTAAGAAGGGTGAAAAGCTAACTGCGGAAGCGGTCGCGGATTACTCAACTGAGGATTGGTTCTCTATACGTATGGAGAAAGCCGATTTGAACGATCAGATTGCAGCCGCGCAAACTCAATTAGGTGAGCGTCGGATACAGCTGGATGATCGATTTGAGGAGAAGCGCGGTAAGTTGCAGAGTGGCGATGATCTAGCGCCAGGTGTACTTAAAACTGTCAAAGTCTATTTGGCTGTTAAGCGTCGCATTCAGCCCGGTGACAAGATGGCGGGTCGTCACGGAAACAAAGGTGTTATCTCGGTGATCAAGCCGGTTGAAGACATGCCTTATGATGAAAATGGCGAGCCGGTTGATATTGTTCTCAATCCCTTAGGTGTTCCATCGCGGATGAACGTTGGTCAGGTACTTGAAGTTCATATGGGCATGGCTGCCAAAGGTCTAGGCGTTAAGATTGATGCCATGATCAAGGCCCAGGCAAAAGCTGCTGAAGTGCGCAAGTTCTTACAGGCGGTCTACGATGTTGGTGACACCGTTTATGGTACTGATCTCAAAGAGTTAACTGATAGTGAAGTACTTGAGTTGGCGTCTAATTTGCGGACCGGTGTACCTATTGCAACGCCAGTGTTTGACGGCGCTCACGAAGTTGAGTTAAAGAGCATGCTAGCCTTGGCTGATTTGCCGGAAAGTGGTCAATCGGTTCTTTATGACGGACGTACGGGAGATAAGTTTGATCGCCCAGTGACCGTTGGCTACATGTACATGCTTAAGCTGAATCACCTTGTGGACGACAAAATGCACGCTCGCTCGACTGGATCTTACAGTCTTGTTACTCAGCAACCGCTGGGTGGTAAAGCGCAGTTTGGTGGACAGCGATTTGGTGAGATGGAAGTGTGGGCGCTGGAAGCTTATGGTGCTGCATATACGCTTCAAGAAATGCTCACGGTCAAGTCGGATGATGTTGCTGGTCGAACTAAGATGTATAAAAACATCGTCGACGGTGATCACCGAATGGAGCCTGGCATGCCAGAGTCGTTCAACGTGTTGGTCAAGGAAGTTCGCTCCCTTGGTATCAACATGGAGTTAGAAAACGAATAAGCGCTAATTTGCTTAGTGATAGCCGGGGTGACTGATCGCCCCGGCAAACCCAGTTACTGGAGGAAGAGCCTTGAAGGACTTAGTCAATCTACTCAAGCAGAAAGAACAAAACACCGATTTTGATCGTATTCGGATTAGTCTTGCCTCACCAGAAATGATCCGCTCTTGGTCATTCGGTGAAGTAAAAAAACCGGAAACCATCAACTACCGTACGTTTAAGCCAGAGCGTGAAGGTCTTTTCTGTGCCAAGATTTTTGGCCCAGTAAAAGATTATGAGTGCTTGTGTGGCAAGTATAAGCGCATGAAGCATCGCGGTATTGTCTGCGAGAAATGCGGCGTTGAAGTTACGCTTACTAAAGTGCGACGAGAGCGCATGGGGCACATTGAGCTGGCGTGCCCAGTTGCACACATATGGTTCCTCAAGTCATTACCTTCGCGTATTGGTTTAATGCTTGATATGACGCTACGTGAAATTGAACGTGTGTTGTACTTTGAATCTTATGTGGTTACCGATCCGGGTTTAACAACCCTAGAGAAAGGCCAGCTGCTCACCGATGATGAGTATTTTGAGTCTTTAGAAGAATTTGGTGATGAATTTGTTGCCACGATGGGGGCTGAAGCTATTCAGTCACTATTGAAAGAAATTGTTATGGAAGAGGAAATTGCGCAGATCCGTGAGGAAATTCCCAATACTAAATCTGAAACAAAAATTAAAAAGTTTTCTAAGCGCCTGAAGCTGCTTGAAGCGTTCCACGGTTCTGGCAATAAGCCTGAGTGGATGGTATTGCAGGCGTTGCCAGTACTGCCACCCGATTTACGTCCTCTTGTGCCGCTAGATGGTGGTCGTTTTGCTACTTCCGATCTGAATGATCTATATCGCCGGGTCATTAACCGTAATAATCGGTTAAAGCGTCTACTTGAATTGAGCGCGCCAGATATTATTGTTCGTAATGAAAAGCGGATGTTGCAAGAATCGGTCGATGCCTTGCTCGATAATGGTCGACGTGGTCGTGCCATCACGGGCTCTAATAAGCGTCCATTGAAGTCGCTAGCTGACATGATTAAAGGTAAGCAGGGTCGTTTCCGTCAGAATCTACTAGGTAAGCGAGTAGACTATTCTGGACGTTCTGTGATCGTCTGTGGTCCTACTCTGCGTTTGCACCAATGTGGTCTGCCAAAGCGTATGGCTCTCGAGTTGTTTAAGCCGTTTATCTTCAGTAAATTAGAGTTGCGCGGTTTGGCAACGACGATTAAAGCTGCCAAGAAGATGGTTGAACGTGAGGAATCTATCGTTTGGGATATTCTTGACGACGTGATTCGCGAGCACCCCGTATTACTAAACCGGGCACCGACACTTCACCGTCTCGGTATTCAAGCCTTTGAGCCAGTCTTAATTGAAGGTAAAGCAATTCAGTTGCATCCCCTCGTTTGTGCGGCGTTCAACGCCGATTTTGATGGTGACCAGATGGCTGTCCATGTGCCTCTTACGATTGAAGCGCAGATGGAGTCGCGCGCACTGATGATGTCGACGAATAATATTCTATCCCCCGCATCAGGCGAACCGATCATCGTGCCGTCACAAGACGTGGTACTTGGGCTGTATTATATGACTCGTCACAAGGTCAATGCATTGGGCGAAGGTATGATATTCGCTGATGGTAGAGAAGCTTCGCGGGCATACTACTCAGACAAAGTCGAACTTCAAGCAAGAGTAAAAGTTCGTATTTTGGAGGTTTTGGTTGATGAGGTAACCGGCGAGCGTACCGAAGAGCGTAAGATAGTTGATACCACTGTAGGTCGAATCCTGTTGTGGGAATCAGTTCCTGAAGGTCTTCCCTTTAGCCTAGTCAATAAGCCGATGGTCAAAAAGGCTATCTCGCTTATCTTGAATGAATGCTATCGACGTGTTGGTTTAAAAGATACCGTCATTTTTGCTGACCAATTAATGTATACCGGATTCAAGTTTTCAACTCGTTCTGGTGCGTCTATTGGCGTTAACGATTTCGTTATTCCTGATGACAAGGATGACATTATTTCTGCCGCTGAAGACCAGGTTAAAGAGATTGTCAGTCAATTTGCCTCTGGTCTTGTGACCCAAGGTGAAAGATACAATAAGGTCATCGATATTTGGTCTCAAGCAAACGATCGTGTTGCTAAGTCAATGATGAAAGGAATTAGTACCGAGAAAGTAACCAACCGTGATGGCGAGATAGAAGAGCAGGATTCTTTTAACTCGGTATTCATTATGGCGGATTCTGGTGCTCGTGGCTCCCCAGCACAGATAAGGCAGCTGGCAGGTATGCGTGGTCTGATGGCGCGTCCTGATGGTTCAATTATTGAAACACCGATCACGGCAAACTTCCGTGAAGGTCTAACGGTAATGCAGTACTTCATCTCTACTCACGGCGCCCGTAAAGGTTTGGCTGATACGGCACTGAAGACCGCTAACTCAGGGTACCTGACCCGTCGTCTGGTGGATGTCTCACAGGACGTAGTGGTGACTGAAGTTGATTGTGGTACCACTGAAGGCCTCTTAATGGCACCAGTTATTGAAGGCGGAGATATTATCTCATCGCTGGGTGACCGTATTCTTGGTCGAGTTGTGGCTAAAGATGTCAATAAGCCGGGCAGTGAAGAAATCGTAGTTCCCGCTGGTACTATGATTGATGAGCAGTGGGTTCTTCGCATTGAGAAGTTAAGCATTGACGAAGTAATTGTACGGTCGCCAATAACCTGTGAAGTGCGTCATGGTATTTGTTCCGCATGTTACGGCCGTGATTTAGCAAGAGGACATCGCGTCAACCAAGGCGAAGCAGTTGGTGTCATTGCTGCTCAGTCAATTGGAGAGCCTGGAACGCAGCTTACTATGCGTACGTTCCACATTGGTGGAGCAGCTTCGCGAGCGTCTGCTGTGGATAGTGTTAAGGTGAAACAAGACGGTGTCATTCGGCTTATCAACCTCAAGACTGTGCAGAATAAAGATAAGAATCTGGTCGCGGTGTCTCGATCAGGAGAACTGGCTATCGCGGACGAAAATGGTCGTGAGCGTGAGCGTTATAAGCTACCTTATGGAGCGTTAATTAGGGTTGCTGACGGCGCATCTGTTTCTGCTGGTGATATTATTGCTAACTGGGATCCGCACACTCATCCTATTGTTACTGAAGTAGCGGGTAAGGTTGCGTTTTCAGGAATGGAAGAAGGCTTAAGTGTTCGGCAGCAGACTGATGATATGACCGGTTTGACGAGCATCTCGATCATTGATCCTAACGATCGAAACGCTGCTGGTAAAGAACTGAAGCCGATGATATCGCTGACTGACAAGAAGGGTAAAGAGCTCATCTTCCCCAACTCGACTGTCCCTGCACACTATCCTTTACCTGCTAACGCAAGTATTAACGTGATAGATGGCGACACCATCGATATTGGACAGATTATTGCTCGTATCCCTCAAGAAGCGGGTGGTACTAAAGATATTACTGGTGGTCTACCGAGAGTTGCTGATTTGTTTGAGGCGCGTAAGCCTAAAGATCCGGCTATTCTTGCTGAAATCACAGGAACGGTTACCTTGGGCAAGGAGACTAAAGGCAAGCTACGGTTAGTTATCTCTCCCGATGATGGGCAGCCATTACCTAATGGTAAGATGCAATATGAGGAGTTGATTCCTAAGTGGCGTACTCTGAGCGTGTTTGAGGGTGAGCATGTTGAGAAGGGCGAGGTTATTTCTGATGGACCGCCTATTCCCCATGATATTTTGCGTCTTAAGGGCATTAGCGAATTGGCTAAGTACATCGTCAATGAAATTCAAGATGTTTATAGACTGCAGGGCGTGAAAATCAATGATAAGCACATTGAGGTTATTACCCGCCAGATGCTACGCAAGGTTGAAATTACTGATATGGGTGATTCTTCGTTGATTCGTGGTGAGCAGGTAGAGTACCGACGTGTTCTTGAAGAGAATGAAAGACTGCGCCAGGAAGGTCTTCAGCCAGCCAAGTACGAGCGTCAATTACTGGGTATTACCAAGGCGTCTTTGGCAACTGAGAGCTTTATCTCAGCCGCGTCATTCCAGGAGACAACACGAGTACTTACAGAGGCTGCTGTAACCGGCAAGTCTGATCCTCTGAGAGGATTGAAAGAAAATGTGGTGGTAGGACGACTGATTCCGGCAGGAACTGGATTGTCATACCATGCTCAGCGACGTAAGAATCGTGAAGCAGAAGTAGAATCTACTATGACAGCAGCAGATGTTGAAGCAGCATTAAGTGAAGCATTGAGCGCTGAAATGTTAGATGACTAAGGGATAATTGCATAACAGCTAGTGCCTTTACAGTGTTGTGGTCATATCAATGACATGAATACTGTTAAGGCAATAGCAATGTGTGCTTGACTCCCGCTAGTGCGGTAATTAAAATGCCGATCCCTTTTGGATGTAGTTACCGATGTTTGGTACTCTGTTCAAGGAACAAACAGTCTTTATAAAAAGACTTTTTTTAATTTGGAGAAAAATTGCATGGCAACGATCAACCAGTTGGTTCGTAAGCCGAGAAAGCGCAAAGTTAGTAAAAGTGACGTACCAGCATTACAGGCCTGTCCGCAGCGTCGTGGTGTATGTACCCGCGTTTATACAACAACTCCGAAGAAGCCAAACTCTGCACTTCGTAAAGTTTGTCGTGTTCGCCTTACCAGTGGCTATGAAGTAACTTCATACATTGGTGGTGAAGGCCACAACTTACAAGAGCACAGTGTTGTGTTGATTCGTGGTGGTCGTGTAAAGGATCTTCCTGGTGTTCGGTACCATACGGTACGTGGCACATTGGATACAGCGGGTGTGAACGGCCGTACTCAGCGTCGTTCAAAGTATGGTACTAAGCGGCCTAAGGGCTAATTGCGTAGTAATCGGTTAACAATCAAGTAAGGCTAGGGCCTATCCCTAGACAAACCTGAAGAGAAGGGCAAAACGATGCCAAGAAGAAGAGTAGCAGCAAAGCGGGAGATCTTGCCGGATCCAAAATTTGGCAATATCACTCTCGCTAAATTCATGAACCACGTGATGGTTAGCGGCAAGAAGTCGGTCGCAGAACGAATTGTGTACGGTGCGTTAGATATCGTAGAGCAACGTTTGAAGAAGAGCCCAGTGGAAGTGTTTGAAGAGGCGTTAGATAATGTTGCGCCACTTGTCGAGGTCAAATCTCGTCGTGTAGGTGGAGCCACCTATCAAGTGCCAGTTGAGGTCCGTCCGTCACGCCGCACTGCTCTAGCAATGCGTTGGCTTGTAGATTACGCTCGTAGCCGTGGAGAGAAGTCTATGCCGCAGCGTCTGGCGGGTGAGCTGATTGATGCAGTTCAAGGTAAAGGCGGAGCGGTTAAAAAGCGTGAAGACGTGCATCGCATGGCAGAAGCGAACAAGGCGTTCTCGCACTTCCGTTTCTAAACATCGCTGTTATAGAAGATGTTCTCAAAAAGGTGGCTATAATAGCCACCTTTTTGTGTTTTAAATAAAAGGAAAAATATTGTGGCACGCAAGACTCCCATCGATCGCTATCGCAACATTGGTATCTGCGCGCACGTTGATGCAGGAAAGACAACGACGACTGAGCGGGTATTATTTTATACCGGGATGTCACATAAAATTGGTGAGGTGCATGATGGTGCCGCCACCATGGATTGGATGGAGCAAGAGCAGGAACGCGGAATTACTATTACGTCAGCCGCAACCACCTGTTTTTGGCGTGGTATGGATGCGCAGTTTGAAGATCATCGTATTAATATTATTGATACGCCAGGCCACGTAGACTTTACCATTGAAGTTGAACGTTCACTGCGCGTACTTGATGGGGCTGTCATTGTCCTATGTGGATCCTCCGGAGTGCAACCACAGACAGAAACTGTATGGCGTCAAGCCAACAAATATGAAGTGCCGCGTATGGTGTTCGTTAACAAGATGGATAGGGCGGGCGCTGATTATCTATTGGTCATTGAACAACTTAAAGAGCGGCTTGGCGCATTACCCGTTCCACTGCAGTTGACTATTGGCGCAGAAGAGAAATTTAAGGGCGTCGTTGACCTGGTGAAAATGAAATCCATCCTCTGGAATGAAGAGGATCAGGGTATGACGTTTGTTTATTCGCCGATCCCTGAGGATATGCTCGATGACTGCCAGCAGATGCACGAAAATTTGGTAGAAGCCGCGGCAGAGGCTACTGACGAGCTCATGGAGAAGTATCTAGAGGGGGAGGCCTTAAGCGAGGCTGAGATTAAGCAGGGCTTGAGGATTAGAACTTTGGCCAATGAGATTGTCCCTGTTTTGGGAGGCTCAGCTTTTAAGAATAAGGGTGTTCAGGCGATGTTAGATGCCGTTATTGAATATTTACCATCACCTACTGAGGTTAAGGCTATTGAAGGTGAGATGGAAAATGGCGATAAAGGTATACGTAGCGCCGATGATGAGTCTCCTTTTTCGGCGCTGGCCTTTAAAATTGCCACTGATCCATTTGTCGGTACATTAACGTTTATGAGGGTTTATTCCGGTACGCTTGAGAGTGGCACCGCGGTATTTAACTCGGTCAAGATGAAGCGCGAGCGTGTTGGGCGTATGGTGCAGATGCATGCGAATAGTCGGGAAGAGATTAAGGAAGTTCGTGCTGGAGATATTGCCGCCGCTATCGGGCTTAAAGATACCACCACCGGTGATACGCTCTGTGCTGAGAATAATAAAATTATTCTAGAGCGGATGGAATTTCCTGAGCCGGTTATCTCTGTTGCGGTTGAGCCCAGAACTAAAGCTGATCAAGAAAAGATGGGTGTTGCCTTAGGTAAACTTGCCCAAGAGGATCCTTCATTTAGGGTTAAAACAGATGAAGAAAGTGGTCAGACGATTATTTCTGGGATGGGGGAGTTACATCTCGACATTCTCGTTGATCGTATGCGTAGGGAATTTACTGTAGAGGCTAATATCGGTAAGCCTCAGGTTGCCTACCGTGAAACGATCCGCAACAGCTGTGAAATTGAGGGAAAGTTCGTTCGTCAGTCCGGTGGCCGCGGCCAATATGGACACGTTTGGTTAAAGTTTGAGCCGGCTGAAGACTCTGGTGCTGAAGGACTAGAGTTCGTTAATGAAGTTGTCGGAGGAAGTGTGCCTCGGGAGTATATCCCTGCGGTTGCTAAAGGCATTGAGGAGCAAATGCAGAACGGGATTCTTGCCGGTTACCCACTACTGGGTGTCAAAGCGACGCTTTATGACGGCTCTTATCACGACGTTGATTCTTCTGAAATGGCGTTTAAAATTGCCGGGTCGCTGGCCACACGAAAGTTAACTGAGTTTGGTGGCGCCGTACTCCTAGAGCCGACTATGAAGGTTGAGATTGTTACGCCTGAGTCAAATATGGGAGATGTAGTTGGTGATCTTAATCGCAGAAGAGGAATCATTCTCGGAATGGAAGACAATTCGGTGGGCAAGGTTATTAATGCTGAGGTCCCTCTTGGTGAAATGTTTGGTTATGCGACGGACTTGCGGTCTGCTACTCAGGGCCGTGCGACCTTTACTATGGAGTTTGATAAATACTCTGAAGCGCCAAAAAATATTACTGAAGCGGTGATGGCAAAAAATATGAGTTGATTGCTCTGAGAGGAAACAGTCAGGCAATAAAAAACCCCCGTTGGTTAGCACCAGCGGGGGTTTTTGTTATCAGAGAGCCTTGTTACTTGGCGTCTCTGAGTTCCTTAGCCGCAGCGATCACATCAGTTGCGATGTTTTGCGGGCAAGGCAGGTAGTGTGCAAATTCCATAGAGAATTGGCCGCGACCTGAGGTCATAGTGCGCAGATGACCAATATAGCCGAACATTTCTGATAGCGGTACGTCTGCTTTAATACGAACCCCAGTCACGCCTGGCTCTTGATCCTTGATCATGCCGCGGCGACGGTTTAAGTCACCGATAACATCACCAACATGGTCTTCAGGTGTATAAACATCTACCTTCATGATTGGCTCAATGATCTGTGGGCCTGCTTTTGGCATGGATTGCCGGAAAGCACCCTTGGCAGCAATTTCAAATGCAACTGCTGAGGAGTCAACGGCATGGAACCCGCCGTCATAAAGCTCAACTTCGACGTCAAGAACAGGATAACCAGCCAATGGACCTTGATCCATCATCCCTCTAAAACCTTTCTCAATTGCTGGGAAAAATTCCTTAGGTACATTACCACCAACCACTTTCGAGCTGAACACAAAACCTGTGCCCGGCTCACCAGGTTTGATGCGGTAATCAATTTTACCAAACTGCCCAGAACCACCAGATTGCTTCTTGTGCGTGTAGCTGTCTTCAAGAGGAGTGGTAATCGTTTCGCGGTAGGCAACCTGAGGCTGACCAACAATCAAATCTACCCCATAGGTTCGATTCAGAATGTCTACCTTGATGTCTAGATGTAATTCACCCATACCTTTAAGGATGGTTTCACCAGAATCTTCGTCAGTTTCAACGCGGAATGAAGGGTCTTCAGCAATCATCTTACCAATAGCGATTCCCATTTTCTCAGAGCCGCCCTTGTCCTTCGGTTTAACAGCAATCGAAATCACCGGCTCAGGGAAGATCATAGGCTCAAGTGTCACTGGATGCTTAGGATCACACAGTGTATGTCCTGTTTGAACGTTTTTCATGCCTACGATAGCAATAATGTCGCCGGCCTGAGCGCGATCAATTTCGTTGCGATCATCAGCATGCATCTCGACCATGCGGCCAATACGCTCAGTTTTTCCAGTAAACGAATTCAGGATGGTATCACCCTTATTAAGTACGCCAGAGTAGACGCGCACAAAAGTCAGTGCACCGAAACGGTCGTCCATAATTTTAAACGCGAGGGCTTTCAGAGGCTCTGTGATCGAAACAATGGCTCTTTGCCCCGTTTCGTTACCATCTTCATCAGTCAGCGGCTGAGGCACAACATCAGTTGGGCAAGGTAAATAGTCGACAACGGCGTCAAGAACCATCTGTACGCCTTTATTCTTAAACGCTGAGCCGCAGTAAGTAGGGAAGAAGTCTAGTGCGATCGTACCTTTACGGACACACTTTTTAACGTCTTCTATAGAGGGCTCTTCACCTTCCATGTAAGCCATCAATAGATCATCGTCCTGTTCAAGTGCAGTTTCGATCATCATTTCACGATACTGCTCAACCTCGTCGACCATATCAGCAGGGATGTCAACAATTTCAAAGTTTTCCGGAAGACCAGAGTCGTCCCATACGTAAGCCTTACGTTCGAGTAGGTCCACTAGTCCGACAAAATTCTCTTCGACACCGATTGGAAGACACATTACCAAGGGGTTGGCGCCCAAGACGTCTTTGACCTGCTTAACAACTCGCAAAAAGTCAGCGCCCATGCGGTCTAGTTTGTTTACAAAGATCACTCGCGCCACTTCAGATTCGTTAGCGTAACGCCAGTTCGTTTCAGACTGAGGTTCAACGCCGCCTGAGCCGCAGAATACACCAACACCACCATCGAGTACTTTTAATGAGCGGTAAACTTCAACAGTGAAGTCCACGTGCCCAGGAGTATCGATAATGTTGAAGCGGTGATCTCTCCAGTAGCAGGTAGTTGCTGCCGACTGAATCGTAATTCCGCGCTCTTGTTCTTGCTCCATGAAGTCGGTAGTGGCGGCGCCATCATGAACTTCACCGGTCTTATGAATCTTGCCGGTAAGCTTAAGAATTCGTTCAGTTGTTGTTGTTTTTCCAGCATCAACGTGTGCAAAGATGCCAATGTTTCTATAGTGAGATAATTCAGTCATTATTCTACTCAATGTTAAAATTCTAGTTATTTAGGGCCTGCAAAACGCGCGCGAGTATACAGGATATTACTGTTCAAGCGGAGGAAAATTAAAATAATAAGGCTAATTTTCCGAAAATCCATAGTTTTAGTCTCCCTAGGGCGCACTATCACCGTTTTTTACGTAAAAAACACAAAAAATGATCTATTTAGTGTCAAAGGGCGTTGACTCCTGTCTGCCGACGTATAAGATGGCGACCTTCCAGGTGTTTCAGCTTCAGATGAAGCCGTCGCAGCCTGTAATAGTTTTAACATGAATGCCTATTGAGGAGACGCTGAGATGGCTAAAGAAAAGTTTGAAAGAAATAAGCCGCATGTGAATGTCGGCACAATTGGGCACGTTGACCACGGAAAGACAACATTGACCGCGGCTATGACGCGCGTCTGTGCAGAAGTTTATGG
>Ga0209502_10001323_pt1 | contig 23010 bp, 22 predicted proteins | sample ArcticOcean_MG_C_10_FD_187442 | JGI IMG/M metagenome (GOLD analysis project Ga0209502, IMG submission 187442) | Marine microbial communities from western Arctic Ocean - ArcticOcean_MG_CB11_90 (SPAdes) (version 2) | ecosystem: Environmental > Aquatic > Marine > Oceanic | place: Arctic Ocean... | reverse complement strand
AGCAAGTGCGTAACTTTCGTTAGCATTTAAAATTAGCCCGTTACGTCGGAACTATCTCGAACGAAAGAATAGCCTTTAGACATCCGTCGAATCTGAGTCACCCCCATAAGTCTTTATATGGTGGAGGTGGTGGGTACTGCCCCCACGTCCGCAATGGTTATTACGAAATTCGTTTATCGTCATAGTTGGAAAACCAACAAGAGTATTATATCATTAGTTGAATTTCTAACAACGGGTAATTTGCAAATTATAATGCTAACAACAAAAAAAAATAACTATAAATTTTTTTTAATTTTACTATCTATAATTTTTTATTTAATTGGCTCTTATTACAAAATCTTTTCAGTAAGCGGTGCAAGTGGCGATTTTGAAGCGTTTGTATTCAATAACATACAATTATTCAGAGAGGATTTAATTTATGCGATAAAAAATTACGGATTACTTGGTGATGCTAATTATCCATTTTTTTATATTTTTCATGCTTATTTGAATCCATTTAGCCAAGAAGCTGAAAGTTATTTATTTTCAACATTAATAATAGGTTTTCTTACATACTTGATCTTTAGTTTATCATTAAGAAATTTAGAAATTAAATTAATTGATAGTTTGCTTTTGTCTTCAGTAATTTTATATTTACCTTGGTTTACTGGTCGAGCGTATTGGGGAACTTCTGCCAATTTAGGTTGGTTTTTTTTAATTATATCTTTCTATTTTTTTATAAAAGTGAAAAAAAATATTCAATTAAATTATAATAATAAAGATTTAATTAATATTTTTTTTCTATGCTTATTTAGTGCTGCGGCATTATATGTGAGAGTGTCTTTAATTTTTTTTCCTATTTATTTAGTTTTTTATTTTTTGCTTTATGACAAATTATTAAAAAGAAAATTTTATCTTTTGTTATTTTATTCAATCTTATCTATACCTGGTTTCTTTTTAATTTTTACTTGGGGTGGAATTTATGATCATGCTAATTCTAGCGTAGTAAAAGAGTATCATTCTTATAAAAATATTTTTAAGAATTTCCCAGTTCTCTTAAATTTTTTCTTCTTTTATCTGTGGCCAATTTTTTTATTAGAAATAAAAGAGAGCGGTATTGTTCATGTGCTAAAAAATAGTATTAATAGTTTTATTTTAATTTTTTCAATCTTTTTAATTTTAAACTTTACTGGCCATCTATCTTATTTATCTGATTATACACATGGGGGAGGAGCAATATTAAAATTTGGTTATTATATAAATGATAGTAATAATCTTATCTTTTTAGTTACTAGTTCAATTGGTTTTTCGATAATTAATTTTTTTTTAAAAGAAGATTATAAGAAAAATTTAATTCTACTTCTGCCTATTTTTATAATTTACGGTTTCCCTCAAGCTATTTATCAGGATTATTTAGAACCGCTTATAATTTTTTTATTTTTCTTAGGTTTAATTAAGACCCATCTATTTTACAAGCTAAGAGAGAACATTTTTTTTATTTCAATATTTTATATTATATATTTTTTTTCAACTAATATTGTGTCAGTTTATTTTAAAAATTTTTTATTTCTTTAACTAACAATTCTAGGTTTAGGAAGTGGGATAATGAATTTTCCTTTATACCCTTTTTTTTTCAAATTATTGATCAATTCTTTCGAGATATGCCATGATAGTAAAAGAAGATATTCAGGCTTTTTTTTAAAAATAATTTTTTCAGATACAACCGGAATATTTGTTCCTGGCATATAGTGTCCAACTTTATAAGAATTACTGACCTCGCAAATACAATCAATAATTTCTTTTGTTATGCCTGTATAGTTTACTAAGGTACTGGCTCTAGATGGCGCTCCAACAGCATAGATTATTTTTTTGTTTTGTTTTATTTTTCTTAGAAGTGAAAGCAGTTGAAGTTTTGAATCAACTACTTTATCTCTAAAGTTTAAAAACTTTTGCCAACTCAGTAATTTTTTCTCCTTACTTAAAATCTTATTGATTAATTTTGATTTTTTATATTTATTTTTTCTAGAAACATAAACTCTAATAGAACCACCATGAGTGGGTATTTCTTTAGCGTGTATTATTTCTAAATTAAATTTATTAAATATATTTTTTAGACTTGTAAGAGAGTAGTATCTTAAGTGCTCGTGATAGATCGTGTCGTACTGTAGATCTTGAATTAGAGGCATTAAATAGTGAGACTCAGTTATAAATACACCGTCATTTTTTAGAATTTTAAGAACATTGCTCATCAATTCTTTAATATTGTCTATATGAGCAAACACATTGGTAGCTGTAATTATTTTAGCTTGTCCGTATTTTTTCTTAATCAAGTTTGCTGTTTTTTTATCAAAATAATTTAGCAATGTGGGTATGCCCTTTTTTATTGCTAATTTTCCAATATTTTCTGGCGTGACGCCTAATCTCCTAATTCTTTTAAAATTACTTAATAAATTTCCATCGTTAGAACCAATATCTACAATCAAATCTGTAGGATTGAGATTAATTAATTTATTACACTCCTTAGACAACTCAGAAAAATTTTCTCTTAAAATTTTAGTAGTACTACTAGTATAAGGATAGCTTTTTGGAAAAACTATAGATTTATTAACTATAGTTGATAGCTGTACTAATTTTGAAGATGAAGAATAGACTAGATCAGTTGGAAAAAAAACAGACTGTGATTTTATAGAATTTATTTTGATAAATTCGTTTACGGGCGGCAAATAACCTAAAGAAATTATTAACCTAAGATCTTTTTTGTTTGAAAATTGGCACTTTTGAATAGTTTTTGCTAGTTTCATTATAATTTATGGTAAATTGATATTAATTTAATATAAGCGTTCCAATAAGTATATTAAAAAATTAAATGAAAATTCTAGATAAAAGAAATATCAGTATAATAGGAGGCGCTGGTCACGTAGGTTTTCCTCTTGGGCTAGCTTTTGCAGAAAAAAATTTTAAGATAGACTTAGTAGACATTGACTCAAAAAATATAGAAAAAATAAATTCTGGTATCCCGCCTTTTATGGAAATAGGCGCTGAAAAGCTGTTAAAAAAAAGTTTAAAAAATAAAAAAATTTCGACCAATACAACATTAAATGAATTAATTTACAGTAAATACATAGTCGTCTGCATAGGCACACCAATTGGTAAAAATTTAAAACCCAAGCTTAAAGAATTTATTGATTTTTTTAAGAATTTAAAAAAACATCTCCATAAAGACCATATAATAGTAGTTAGAAGCTCTATTTACCCAGGAACAATTATTAAGATTGAAAAGATACTTAAATCTCGAAATATAATCTATTGTCCTGAGAGAATTGTACAAGGCAAGGCTTTACAAGAGTTGAAAAAGCTTCCTCAGATTTTAGCGTCAAATAATAGGAAAAATCTAATTCACGGCAAGTATCTTTTTGGTAAAATTGCTTCAAAAATTATTGAAACAAGCGTAATAGAAGCAGAACTCATCAAACTTTTTTCTAACGCCAATAGATATATAAATTTTTCTATAGCAAATCAATTCTATCTCATGTGTAAAAATATGGGATTAAACTTTTCAAGAGTAAGAAACATAATGCAAGATGGATACGAGAGAAATTTAAATTTAAGTACTGCAGGGTTTACTGCAGGTCCATGTCTATTAAAAGATACAATGCAGCTGTCATCTTTCTTTCAAAAAAAATTTAATTTAGGTCACGCAGCTATGCAAATTAATGAAAGTTTACCGGAGTTTATAGTTGGAGAACTAAAAAAAATAAAAAATATAAAAAAAAAAACAATAGGAATTTTAGGTTTAGCTTTTAAACCCGACAATGATGATATTAGAGACTCTTTATCAATTAAGCTTTTAAACTTATTAAAAAAAAGAAATTATAGAATATTACAATCTGATGAATATTATTTCAGCAAAGAAAATACTGATAAAAAAAATTTAATTAAAAAGTCAGACATTATTATTATTGGAGTTCCTCACAAACAGTATATTAAAATTAAATTTCCAAAAAATAAAAAGATAATTGATATTTGGGGTATAAAAAATAAGTAATTTATTTTTTGTAGTTAATCTTAGTTGCAGGGTTTCCGACAACGGTTTCACCATCTTTAACATCTCTAACAACCACGGCACCCGCACCTATCACACAATGATTTCCTATTTTAATTTTTTGTCTAATAGTACTATTCGCTCCGATAAATGAATATTTACCTATTTTTACATTCCCTAGTATTATACTTGCAGGTGATATGGTTGAATATTTATCAATACTTACACCGTGATGAATTTGACTACCAATATGAATTTTAACACCTTCATTTATTTTTACATGCGAAGATATGAGAACAGATTTTTGAATAATTACACCACTTTTTTTGGAAAGATATTTTAGACTAGATTTACTTATTAGCTTTTCATCCAATAAAAGATTTTTATTGTTACTTTGATATATTTTTTTTCGAAGATTTTCTCTTTGTTTACCGTCATCAATAAGTATAAATAAATCTGGATTAAATTTTTTTTTTATTTTCAACCAGTCAGACAGATTTTCTTTTCCAAGCTTTTTATTTATACTAAACTTTTTATTTTTAAAATTTGTAAATAAACCTAGATAAAATTTTTTATTATCTAGAACAAAATCCTCAAAATCATTATCCACACCTACTAAGCAAAAATTTTTCTTAATCATATTTAAATATCGTGACTTTTGATTACGTAATCTAGCATAATTAGTAAAATTTCAATATAATTGTATTTTCTTGTAGACTTTATAAAATAGATGAAATTTCTCTGATTTAGGTTATTTAGAACAAATGAAAAAGGATTATAAAAAAAAAATAATATTTAGCGAACCATTGATCCCAAATAAGCAGGCTATAAATCTGTATTCCAGAGCTATTAAAGATAACTTTCCAAATGAAGGTTATTACACAAGACTTTTTGAAAAAAAAATATCTAAACTTTTAAAAGTCAAATACGTAATTAGTTGTACAAGTGGAACCATAGCAATCTTTCTTGGATTAAAAGCGTTAGAAGTTAAAAAAGAAGATGAAATTTTAGTACCAAATATTACTTTTCCAGCAACATTAAATGCCATCTCTTTATCTGGAGCTAAGCCTGTTCTTGTAGATGTTGACAAAAGTAATTTGCTCATGGATGTTGAGGATATAAAAAGAAAAATTAATAAAAAAACTATAGCTATTCTTCCGGTCCATGTATCTGGCAGGGGATCAAATATAGAAAGAATAATAGAAATCGCCAAAAAAAAAAATTTAGTTGTTATTGAAGACGCAGCAGAAGCATTCATGTCTTCCATTAAAAATAAATTTTTAGGCACATATGGTAAAATTGGATGTTTTTCTTTTGCACCAAATAAAATTATCACAACAGGACAAGGTGGTGCAGTAGTAACAAATGACAAATCTATATATAAAATAATTTCAAGGCTTAAAGACCAAGGCAGAGTAGGACCAACCACTGGAGGTGAAGATAATTATGTCTCAAAGGGGTATAATTTTAAATTTACAAACGTGCAAGCAACACTTGGTCTTTGTCAGCTTGATTCCATCAATCAAAGAGTAAAAATTTTAAAAAATAATTATCTATTTTATAAAAAAAATATAAAGCAAAATAATAATTTTAAATTATTTAATTTTGATTTAAAAAAAGGAGAACTGCCTCTTTGGACGGATGCATTTTGCACAAAAAGAAATGAATTATTTAAATTTTTAGCATCTAAAAATGTTTTTTGTCGATATTTTTGGCAACCAATTAATACATGTAATCCCTATAAAAAGTCTTTTAATGGTTTAAAAAATTCAAAAGATCTTCAAAAAAAATTGATTTGGTTACCATCTTCTCTAAAAATGAATAAAAGAGATATGTTAAAAGTTTGTAATTTAATTAATCAGTTTATTAAGAAAAACTTTTAAAACAATGAATAAAGAACTTTCTATAGTCTTACCAGTTCACAACGAAAAAGAGAGCCTGGCAATAATGGTTAGGTTACTTATTTCATCCTTAAAGTTCCCACATGAAATTATTATTGTTTATGATTCAAAAGAGGACAATGCCTTAGATGAAGCAAATAAATTAAAAAAAGAATTTTCAAATATAAAAGTGATACACAATACTATTGGGAGAGGCGTAAGAAATGCTATAGAAACCGGCATTCAAAACTCATCATACCAATTAATTTTAATCACCGCTGTTGATGAAATTTTTCCAATAATTTCAATAGATCATATGCTCGAAAAATTATTGAATGGTAACTTTGATTTTATTAGCGGCACTAGATATTCAAAAGGAGGATCTCGACTTGGAGGTTCTCTTGTAGGATCAATCTTATCAAGAATTGCAAACAAAGTTTTTAATTACTTGTCAAAAATAGAGTTAACAGATTGTACAACAGGCATCAAAATGTTTAAAAAAGAAGTTTGGAACAATATTAATTTTCAATCCAAACAAGTTGGTTGGGCATTTGCGTTTGAGTTTTCTATCAAAGCTTATATCAATGGATATAAAACATCAGAATATCCAATAAAATCTGTTGATCGATTATTTGGAGGCTCTTCCACTTTTAAATTTGGTCCATGGGTAAAAGAGTATTTGAAACTATTTATTTGGGGCATCAACAAAATTAGAAAATATGAAAAAAAAAACTAAAACTTTTTTAGTAACAGGTGGCACTGGTTTTATTGGTTCAAATATTTGTAAAATGCTTGTGAGAGAAGGTCACAAAGTTTTAGTTTATGACAATAACTCTAGAGGTAACTTATCAAGATTATCAGAAATAAAAAAAGAAATAATATTTATTAACGGTGACATTAGAGATCAAAAAAAAGTATTTAAAGCTATTAAAAGAGTTAACGCTGTAATTCATCTGGCATATATTAACGGTACAAAGTATTTTTATACTAAACCTGATTTAGTTTTAGATATAGCTGTTAAAGGAATGGTTAATATTCTTGATGGTTGCAAAAAGTATAAAGTAAAAGAATTATACTTAGCATCAAGCTCGGAAGTATATCAAACACCAATTAAAGTACCAACAGACGAGAGCGAAATGTTAAAAATTCCCGACATTCATAATGCAAGATATTCTTATGGTGGGGGAAAGATTATTTCTGAACTTATGGGTGTTCATTATGGAAAAAAATTCTTCAATAGGCTAATTATTTTTAGACCGCATAACGTTTATGGGTCAGAAATGGGAAATGAACATGTTATACCAGAATTCATTAGTAGATTTAAAAAACTTAAGGGTAAAAAATTTAAGATACAAGGAACAGGAAACGAAATTAGAACTTTTATTTATATAGATGATTTTATTAAAGGGTTTAATTTGTTAATTAAAAAAGGCAAACACCTTAATATTTACAACATTGGTACTAGCGAAAAAATTCAGATTAAAAATTTAGTAAATAAATTGTCTAAAATTTTTAATAAAAAAATAGTTTTAAGTAAATCTAGCCTTCAAAAGGGTGGTACTAAAATTAGGATTCCAGATATTTCAAAAATTAAAAAACTAGGATTCAGACCGGAATTTAACTTAAGTACAGGCTTAAAAAAGACTATAAAAATTAGCAAATAAAATATTCAAGCTTCCACCTTGAGTTGTAACTTTTTTGCTTTTTAAAATAAACTTTTTTTAAGAAGTCTAACAATATGCTATAGAATTAATATTAAGATTCTGAAAACATCAAAATGAAATTAACAAAAGAACAAAAACAAGAAATTGCAGACCAGCAAGCACAACAGAGTGTTACAAAGAGAGTAACGTCACCTGAGCTAGAGAAAATTCTTTATGATGCAATTCCTGTTTTAGATCATGGATTTGTAAGAGTAGTTGATTACATGGGTGATGACACTTCGATCGTTCAGTCCGCTAGAGTATCTTACGGAAAAGGAACAAAGAAAGTTTCTACGGATGAAGGGCTAATTAAATATCTAATGAGGCATTGGCACTCAACTCCTTTTGAAATGTGTGAAATTAAATACCATGTAAAGCTTCCAATTTTTATAGCAAGACAATGGATCAGACATAGAACAGCAAATGTTAATGAGTATTCGGCACGATATTCGATTCTTGATAAAGAGTTTTACATTCCAAATAAAGAGCAATTGTCAGCTCAGTCCACAATTAACAGACAAGGTCGAGGAGATTTAATTACAGGTGATCAGGCAGACGAAGTTCTTAAAATATTAAAAGATGACGCAACTCAAACTTATGGCAATTACGAAAAAATGCTAAACGAAAGATATGATGGAACAATTATAGATGAAAAAAAATCTGGGCTAGCTAGAGAACTTGCGAGAATGAACTTAACTCTAAATTCTTATACTCAGTGGTATTGGAAAACTGATTTATTAAATCTATTAAACTTTTTATTTTTAAGAGCAGATAGCCATGCACAATACGAAATAAGAGTTTATGCTGAGGCAATGCTTGAGACGGTTAAAAAATGGGTTCCAATAACACACTCAGCTTTTTTAGATTACAGAGTTGGTGCGGTACATGTTTCAGCTAAAGGAAAGAAGGTAATTCAACAAATGGCACAAGGTAAAAAAATTGATATTGAAAGTTCAGGATTGTCAAAAAGAGAATGGAACGAATTAATGGTATCTTTTGATTTTAAAGAACATATAAAATAAAAAATAAATGGCAAAAAATTCTAACTATTCAGAGACTTTTGGATCGTATATTAGAAAACTTAGAATTAAAAATGATATTGGCCAAAGAGAATTAGCAAAAAAAATTAGTATTGCTCCATCGTATTTAAACGATATGGAAAAAGACAAACGTGCTGCACCAAAAAATGAATTAATTAAAAAAATATCAATTATATTAAAAGCTGACTTGCGATTATTGTATGATCTTGCAGGGCACTCAAAACAAACAATAGCTTCAGATATTGAAGAGTATATTAAAAATAATCCTAATATAATTTCATTGCTCAGAACTGTGAAAGAAAGCAAAATTAGCAATGAAGAAATTAAACAACTCGAAAAAAAAATAAGCAAAACAGAAACTAAAGCACTAATTGTAGCTGCAGGTTTAGGAAGTCGACTAAAAAGACATACAGAAAATTTACCTAAATGTATGCTCGATTTTGGAGGCAAAACTCTTTTGCAAAGGCAATTAAAAGCTTATAACGAATGTGGCATTAAGGATATAACTGTAATCAGAGGTTATAAAAAAGAAAAAATTAATTATAAAAATCTAAATTATATTACAAACCCAGATTATAAAGATAATAATATTTTAAATTCCATTTTTTATGCTGAAAAAGTAATTAATGGAAATATAATTATATCTTATTCAGATATATTATTTGACTCTAGCGTTGTAAAACGCCTCTCAGAGTCAGATCACGATATATCAGTTGTCGTAGATATTGACTGGAAAGGTTATTATGTTGGTCGTAAAGATCATCCTATTTCTGAAGCTGAAAACGTTATTTTCAATTCAAACAATCAAATTATGAAAATAGGAAAAATAGCCACTCAAAAAGAAGAAGTTCATGGTGAGTTTATTGGTATGATAAAATTAAATAACCGTGGGACAGAAATATTTAAAGAAAATTTTCATAGAGTAAAGAAATTGTATTGGAACAAGCCATTTCAAAGAGCAGCTATTTTTCAAAAGGCATATCTAACAGACATGATTCAAGAATTGGTAGATATAGGGATAAAGGTTCATTGTGTAATTATTGAGAGAGGCTGGAAAGAGATTGACACAGTTGAAGATTATCAAAAGGCTCTAAAAGAATTCAATCAGTAACGTAATAAAAGTTTAATAATTCTCTTACAAAATCGAGATTGACAAAGTCTTACAATAAGTGTTACTACGTTAGCGAACAAAAATAATATAAACAAAAAAAGAAGTTAACATGTATCTAATAAGAAATTTTTTTTTAGCGATTTTAATTATGTTTGCATTTGTGAGCACAATAGTTAATGCAGAAACTAAGAAATTTAATATGGTTTTTGTACCCGCTAGTGAAAAAGGTGATGAAAATGACTTCAAAGGCTTGATAGAAATAGTAAATAAACTTACTGGTTTTGAAATTAATTTTATTAAAGTAACCGACTATAACGCAGCAGTAGAAGCAATGAGAGCTGACAGAGCTCAAATAGCTTGGTATGGAGGAAAAACATATATTAAAGCAGCTGAGCTAGCTAGTGCAGAAGCTTTTGCAGCAGGAGTTAGACCTGGAGAAAAAGATGCAGGTTATTTTTCTTATTTTGTTGTTAAAAAGGATAGCAGTCTAAAAAAATTTTCAGACATAAAAGGAAAAATTTTATCATTAAATAGTATTGGATCAACTAGCGGAGATTTAATTCCACAAGTTGAATTAGCAAAAATAAACCTCTCAACTACTAATAAAAACGATTTCAAAAATGTTTTTTATGCTGGCAGTCATGACGCATGCTTATTAGCAGTTTTAAATGAGCAAGCGGATGTATGCGGTATGAGTTCACGAAATTTTGAAGCAAGATTAGCTGATAAAACGTTTAAAAAAAATGATGTAAGAATCATACATAGATCTGATCGAGTTCCACCTCCACCACTTTCTTACTCTAAAAAGATATTACTAGAAGACAGAAAAAAAATAAAAAAAGCAGTATTGGAGGCACACGAACACGGTGAAATAGGTGGCTATGGTGGAAAGATGTCTCATTACATATCGGTCAATGATTCTGATTATGATGTATTAAGAAACGTGGTTAAGTTATTGAAAAAAAATAAAAAGTAACAAACTAGGCATGCTTGAAATTAAAAATTTAAAAAAAACTTTTGAGAGTGGAACAGAAGCTCTCAGAGGAGTTAACCTTAAAGTAAAAAAAGGAGAATTTTTATCTATACTAGGACCTAGTGGATCTGGCAAAACTACTTTACTGAGAAGCATTAACGGTTTAGAAAGCATTGAAAAAGGAAATATATTTTTTGATAAAGAAAAAATAGATGAAACCTATTTACCTGAAGTACAAAAAAAAACAGGAATGATTTTTCAAGATTTTAATCTAGTTAATAATTTGTCAGCTATTAACAATGTCTTAACGGGATTGTTAAATTCAAGCAGTAAATTTCTGTCAATGTTCTATTTATTTACTAAAGATCAAAAATTAGAAGCTTTAAAAGCATTAGAGACGGTAGACTTATTAGATAAAGCTTACAGTAGAGTCGATGAACTATCTGGAGGACAAAGACAAAGAGTAGGAATAGCAAGAGCAATAATAAAAAAACCAAAATTATTATTAGCTGATGAACCGGTTGCTAGTTTAGACCCCAAGGCTGCTAATCTAATTATGTCATTACTAAAAAAGATTAATCAAGAATTTAATATTACTGTAGTGTGTAATTTGCACCAAGTTGAACTTGCTACAAAGTATTCAGATAGAATAGTAGGTTTATTAGATGGAGAAATAATTTTTGATAAACCTGCGTCTCAAATCGATAAAATGAGTGTTAACCAAATATACGGATAAATGAAAACTGATAATATTTTTAAACTAGAAATAAACAATAAAACTAAACATCTTGAAAAGTATCTAAGACCGCAATGGACCTGGAAAACTCATGTTTTTATTCTTTCTCTCTTAGCAGCTCTTATTTTTGTTGTAGTTGATTTAGAAATTAATTTTATCAAATTATTTTCTGACTCTTCAAAATACTTTATAGATATTTTAAACAGAATGTTACCACCAGACTTTTCAAATTTTAAAGGTTTAATTTATTCAATGTTTGAAACTATCGAGATTGCATTTCTTGGAACTTTTATTGCAATAATTTTATCAATACCTGTTGGATTGTTTTCGGCAAGAAACTTAGCACCTAATTATCTCGTTTTTTTAATTGCAAGAATTATAACAATTTTTTTTAGAGCAATTCCTGAATTTATAATTGCAATGATACTTGTTATTGCAGTTGGTTTTGGAGCCATTCCAGGAGTTCTTGCTCTAGGATTACATACAATGGGTTTTTTAGCAAAATTTTATGCAGAAGATATTGAACATGTAAATAAAGGACCTATCGAAGCATTGAAATCCTCTGGAGCATCTAAAAGACAGATAATTTCATTTGCAGTGATACCTCAAATTATTCCATCTTTTGTTGCTAACAATTTATATATTCTTGATCGTAATATTAGAATGGCAACTATGCTTGGGATTGTTGGAGCTGGTGGAATTGGATATGAATTATTATCTTCATTCAGAATGTTTGAATATCAAAAAGTTTCAGCAATAATAATAATAATATTTATAACTATTTTTATAATTGACCATTTATCATCTCTAATAAGATCAAAAATAAAATAAGATTTATAATTAATTAATAAAGAATTTTTTTTGCTATTTCGGCAAATATTAAAGAAACCCCATGTGTGGGATTAGAATACGTTAATGGAATTCCTTTATCGCTAGCAACTCTTAAGTCTTGATGGAGAGGAATCTTTCCCAAAAATTTTTTATTAAATTCTTGTGCTGTTTTTTCAACACCACCTTCACCAAAAATTTTATATTCTTTTCCATCGTCACCCTTAAAAAAACTCATATTGTCTACTAATCCAATTATATTAATTTTTGTTTTCTCAAACATCTGAATGCCTCTCTTAACATCAAGTAATGCCATATCTTGAGGAGTTGAAACTATTATTGCTCCATCAACTGCTATATCTTGAGCGAATGTAAGTTGTGTGTCTCCAGTACCTGGAGGCATATCAACAATTATATAATCAAGATCTTTCCACAATACTTTTTCTGTTAATGTTTTAATGGCACTTATGACCATAGGACCTCGCCAGATCATAGGTGTTGTTTCATCAACTAAAAATCCGATCGACATACATTGAATGCCGTGACTATCTATGGGAATTATAGCTTTACCATTTTCTGTTTCAGGTTTAATATTTTTACCAATTAATTTTGGCAAAGATGGACCAAAAATATCAGCATCTAATATTCCAATTTTTTTTCCTAAATTTTTAAGAGCAAAAGCTAAATTTACAGCGAAGGTCGATTTACCGACACCTCCCTTAGCGCTTGAAACCATGATCGTGTATTTTGTTCCTTTTATAGGAGTTCTTATAAATTTTTTTGGTGCGCCTTTTTGCTTTGTCGCACTGCTCATTTTAACGTCTTTATCTGTCATAAATAGACATTAAGTTAACTTGTTTTTTCACTGAAAGTAACTATATAAAGTGGCATGAGTTTCAAAAATATAATTTTTAAAAATCAATCACCATGGGGATCTAGTCCTTCGGGAAACGGATCAGGAAATGCAAACCAACCACCAAGTCTTGATGAAATTATAGCTAACATCCAAAAAAAAATTAATCAGTTTTTCCCAGGTGGAAAATCTGGTGGAAGCAAACCTATTTTTCTGGGTTTAATTATTTTAGTTTTTCTTTGGTTGGCAAGCGGTCTTTATAGAGTTCTTCCCGATGAACAAGGAGTTGTTTTAAGATTTGGTAAATTTATAAAAACTACTCAACCAGGTTTGAACTATCATTTACCTTTACCTATCGAGAGAGCACTAACTCCTAAAGTAACAAAAGTTAATCGAATTGATATTGGTTTTAGACCAGCTAGTGACAACGGAAGAGTTTCTGGTGTAGGAAATGTTCCAGAAGAAAGTTTAATGTTAACAGGAGATGAAAATATTGTAGATATTAACTATTCGGTATTTTGGCTGATTAAAGACGCAGAAAAGTTTTTATTTAATATTCAAAGCCCTGTAGAAACTGTTAAAGCTGCATCAGAGACCGCAATGAGAGAAGTTATTGCAAGAAGTGAGATTCAATCGATTTTAACAGAAGGAAGATTGCAAATAGAAACTGATGTACAAGAAATTACTCAAAGTATTTTAGATGAGTACGGTTCAGGAATTCAAATTACACAAGTACAAACTCAGAAAGCTGATCCACCAAATCAAGTAATTGACTCTTTTAGAGATGTGCAGGCCGCTAGAGCAGATAGAGAAAGATCTAAAAATGAAGCCGAAGCTTACGCCAATGATGTAATTCCAAGAGCAAGGGGTGAAGCTGAAAAAATTTTACAAGAAGCTGACGCATATAAAAAACAAGTTGTTGCATCCGCAGAGGGAGATGCAAGTAGGTTCTTAGCTATTTACAATGAATATAAAGATGCAAAAAAAGTGACACAAGAACGTATGTACTTTGAAACAATGGAAAAAGTTTTAGCAGATATAGAAAAAGTTATTATTGATAAAAATTCTGGACAAGGTGTAGTTCCTTATTTAGCTTTACCTGAACTGAAAAAGAAAGGGAGCAATAACTAATGAAACTTCCTAAGTTTTTAATACCCGCAGTTGTTTTAATTGGCGTAATTATGTTTCAATCAGCTTTTGTTGTTAAAGAAATTGATCAAGCTATTGTTTTACAATTTGGTAATCCAAAAAAGATTATTACAGAAGCCGGATTAAAATTTAAATTACCCTTTATTCAAAATGTTGTTTACATAGATAAAAGAATTCTAAATTTGGACAACGCTCCAGAAGAAGTTATTGCTGCAGATCAAAAAAGATTGATCGTCGATGCCTTTGCAAGATTTCAAATTGTAGATCCTTTAAAATTTTATATTTCAGTTGGTAATGAGAGAGTTGCTAGATCAAGATTATCAACGATTATAAACTCAAGAATTAGGGGTGTCCTAGGTACACAAGAATTATCTACGCTGCTTTCAAAAGAAAGAGCAAAACAAATGGCGATTATTCAAAATGATGTTAACGAGGAAGCTAAAAGCTTTGGAATAAAAATTATAGATGTTAGAATTAAAAGAGCTGATCTGCCTCAAGCAAACAGCGAGGCTATTTATAAAAGAATGCAGACTGAAAGACAAAGAGAAGCAAAAGAATTTAGAGCAGAAGGGGCAGAGATTGCGGCTAAAATAACATCAACAGCTGATAAAGATGTGACCGTGCTTCTAGCTAATGCAAATAAACAATCTCAAATTTTTAAAGGAGAAGGAGACGGCCTAAGAAATAAAATATTTGCTGACGCTTATGGTAAAGATCCTGAGTTTTTTGGTTTTTATAGAGCAATGCAAGCTTATGAAACTGCCTTAATAGGTGGAGATACTTCTTTAATCCTTTCACCGGATAGCGACTTCTTCAAGTTTTTTGGTAAAGCAGGAATAACTAAGAGCCCTTAATTTATTTTAATGAAAGATTTAATCACGGCCTTAGGATTACTTCTTTTTATAGAAGGTTTTTTCTTTGCTATTTTTCCAAGAAGAATAAAAAATATGCTTATAGTAATAGAGAAAATTCCTGAAACTAAATTAAGAAGTATAGGATTTTTTTTTTTAACATTAGGATTTTCAATTGTTTGGTACATAAAAAATTAAATGAGATTATTTAAAAAAATATTATTAACTTTTATCGTCATTAATCTTGGATCGATAAATATTTTAAACACAAAACCTATTCCAGATTCTTTTGCGGATCTTGCAGAAAGATTAATACCGTCTGTAGTAAATATTTCAACAACACAAACCATCAAGACAAACACCAATCAACTTCCTTTTCAATTTCCACCAGGCTCACCATTCGAAGAAATGTTTAAAGATTTTAACCAACCCACTGAAAGAAAAGCTTCTTCACTAGGTTCAGGTTTTGTTATTGATAAAAATGGTACTATTATTACAAATAATCACGTTATTAATAATGCCGAAGATATTGTTGTCAGAGTTGGAAACAAAAATTATAAAGCAAAAGTTTTAGCTGCAGACACTCTTATGGATATCGCGGTATTAAAAATTGATTCAAAAGATGTTTTTAAGCCTGTTAAGTTTGGAAATTCAGATAAAGCAAGAGTTGGTGATTGGGTTGTTGCTATTGGAAATCCTTTTGGTTTAGGAGGAACAGTAACGTCAGGAATTATTTCAGCAAAAAATCGAGACATTAATTTAACTCGTTATGATGAACTTATTCAAACCGATGCTTCAATTAATCAAGGTAATTCAGGTGGACCACTTTTCAATCTAGGTGGAGATGTAATTGGTATTAACACAGCCATTATTGCTCCCGGTCAATCTGGTTCAATTGGTATTGGTTTTGCCATACCATCAAACGCTGCATCAAATGTTATAAAACAATTAATTAAATATGGCGAAACAAGAAGAGGTTGGTTGGGCGTTAGAATACAAGAAGTTACTAAAGAAATAGCTGACGTTAGAAAACTAAAAAACACAGAAGGTGCGTTAGTCGCAAGCGTAGGAAAAGATAGCCCCGCTGCAAAAGCCGGACTTAAAGCAGGCGATATCATTCTAAAATTTGATGGAAAAAAAGTAGATACAATGAAAGCTTTACCAAAATTAGTTTCAAATACAGAAGTTGGTAAAAAAGTCGAATTAGAAATCTGGAGGAATAAAAAATTAATTACTAAAAAACTTATTTTAGGCAGATTAGAGTCTTCTGATGAATATAAAGCAGAAAATAAAAAAACTAAAAAAGAAATAAAAAAAAAAGAAACTAAAATTGAAACTTTAAAGATAACAGTTAGAGATATTACCACAAAAGATATTCAAGATAGAAAATTAGAAAAAAATACTAAAGGTGTTGTTATAACAAACATCTCAAGTAAAAGTGTAGTAGCAGGAATGTTGCGAGAAGGAGATATTATTATCGAAGTGCAAGAAAACAAAGTTTTAAATTCTAACCAATTAAACATTTTAATTGAAAGTATTTATAAAAAAGGTGAGCAAACATTATTGCTTACAATAATTAATAATAATAACCGTAGACGATACCTTGGTGTTAAAACTAATTAAGTTTGTCTAGGAAAATTATATTAATTGCTGGACCAACTGCTTCAGGAAAATCAAAACTAGCCATACAAATTGCAAAAAAAATTAAAGGAGAGATTATTAATACTGACAGCATGCAGGTTTACAAAGAGTTTTCTATTTTGTCTTCCAGACCATTGAAGATAGACATAAGAAAAATAAAACATCATCTTTATGGCTTCCAATCTGTTAAGAAACATTTTTCAACAGGAGCTTGGTTAAAATTAGTTAAGAAACAAATAAATCAATGTTTAAAAAATAAAAAGATTCCTATTCTTGTTGGTGGTACCGGCTTATATTTTGAGGCTATTACTAAAGGCATGAGTAAAATTCCTAATATTGATTTTAAAAAAAGAGATAAAATTAGAGAATTACAAAAAAAAACAGGTCAAAGAAAATTTTACGAGTTACTTTTAAAACTAGACCCTCTAGTAAAAAATAAAATTGAACCATCTGACACCCAAAGATCTATTAGGGCATATGAGGTAAAAAAATTTACAAAAAAATCAATTTATGAATGGTACAAGCTAACAAAGTCTGAATTTAAAAAATTTCAAATATTTAAAATTTTTATTGATGTTCCAAGAGAAAAATTACTTAAAAATATTTCAAATCGTGCAGAACAAATGTTTAGAAATGATTGCGTTAAAGAAGTAAAATATTTTTTAGATTTAAATATTGATCCTTCACTGCCAGCCAATAAAATAATAGGAGTTAAAGAAATTAAAAATCTTTTATCTGGTGTTTTAGGCTTGCCGCAGGTTAAAGAAGCCATCAATATAAAGACAAGACAATACGCAAAAAGACAGGTTACATGGGCAAGAGGACACATGTCTGACTGGAATAAGCTTTATTCAAACAGTTTTAGCTCTTTATTAAAAAAAATTTTAAAAGTGATAAGCTAAAACTTGACCGCAGAAATTTCTCCGATAGATTGGATAAATGCTAAAATTATTATCAGGTGCACAAATGGTCTTTAAGGCACTCGAAGATCAAAGTGTTGACCATATTTTCGGATACCCTGGTGGTGCTGTCCTTCCTATTTATGATGAATTAAAAAACCATACAACTATTAAACATATTTTAGCTAGGCACGAACAAGGCGCGGGCCATGCAGCAGAAGGTTATGCGAGATCATCAGGTAAACCAGGTGTTGTATTAGTTACTTCAGGACCAGGTGCAACCAATGTAGTTACAGCTTTGGCAGATGCTTATATGGATTCAATTCCATTAGTTTGTATTAGCGGACAAGTTCCAACACATTTAATTGGTACTGATGCTTTTCAAGAATGTGACACAACAGGAATTACAAGACCATGCACAAAATATAATTGGTTAGTAAAAGACGTAAATGATTTAGCACAGATTCTACATACTGCTTTTGAAGTTGCGACAACAGGAAGACCAGGCCCAGTGTTAGTTGATATTCCTAAAGATATTCAGTTTAAAAAAGGAAAATATAATTTTAAAAAAAATAAAAGTTCTAATAAATTCAATAAAGCCACAAAGAAAAAAGTTTCTGAAAAAGAATTAGATCAACTTATAATGATGATGAAAAAATCATCTAAACCTATTTTTTACACAGGAGGTGGAGTGATTAACTCTGGACCAGAAGCTAGTGAACTATTAAGAGAACTTATTTCTATAACTGGTTTTCCTATTACTTCAACACTTCAAGGTTTAGGTGCCTATCCTGGCGATGACCATCAATTTTTAGGAATGCTAGGCATGCATGGAACTTATGAAGCTAATAACGCAATGCATGATTGTGATTTAATGGTAAATATTGGAGCAAGGTTTGACGACAGAATTACGGGTAAAATTAATGAGTTCTCACCAAAGTCAAAAAAAGTTCATGTTGACATAGATCCTTCTTCTATAGGTAAAATTGTAAAGGTAGATTTAGCTTTAATTAGTGATGTTAACGTTTTTCTTTCAGCCTTGATTAAAAGATTTAAAGAAAAAAATAAAAATTTTATAGATGTTAACAAAGTAAATATTGAGAAATGGTGGAAGCAGATAGATAAATGGAGAGAGAAAAAATCTTTAAGTTACAGAAATAGCGATACCATTATTAAACCTCAGCATGCAGTTGAAAGACTTTATGAACTTACAAAAAATCAAGATACTTTTATTACAACTGAAGTAGGCCAACATCAAATGTGGGCCGCGCAGTATTATAAATTTAACAAACCTAACAGATGGATGACCTCAGGTGGATTAGGAACTATGGGTTTTGGTTTACCAGCTGCTATCGGAGTTCAAATCGCAAATCCAGGAAAACTAGTTATAGATATTGCAGGTGAAGCATCTGTTTTGATGACCATGCAAGAAATATCAACTGCTGTTCAATATAAATTGCCAATAAAAATTTTTATACTGAACAATGAATACATGGGAATGGTAAGACAGTGGCAAGAATTGTTACACGAAAAAAACTATTCAGAAAGCTACACAGCTGCTTTACCTGACTTTGTAAAATTAGCAGAAGCTTACGGTTGTGTAGGTATAAGAGCTAATAAACCAAGTGAATTAGATGAAAAAATTAAAGAAATGATAAATATAGATAGACCTGTTATTTTTGACTGCAGGGTTGATAAAATGGAAAACTGTTATCCTATGATACCTTCCGGTAAAGCACATAACCAGATGCTTTTAGGGCCAGAAGATGAAAAAATAATTTCTGAAGAAGGGAAAACTTTAGTTTAATGGCTAAATCAAAATCAGCTTATAGCGAACCTACAAAACTTGGAAAAAGAGAGCACCATATTATCGTTGTTTGGGTTGACAATGAAACTGGTGTGCTAGCACGAGTGATTGGTCTTTTTTCTGGCAGAGGTTATAATATTGAGTCTTTAGCTGTAGCAGAAGTAGATAAATTAAAACATTTATCTAGAATTACTATCGTTTCAGTAGGATCACCCGAAGTAATAGAACAGATAAAATTACAATTAAGAAAACTTCTTTGTGTTCACAAAGTTGCTGACTTTAACAGAAGTGATCCAGATATATTGTTTAGAGAACTTGCTCTTTTTAAAATAGTTTCTTCAACAAAAAATCAAGAAAAAGTTAAAAAGGCTTGTAAAAAATATAACTTAGTTATCTTAGATAAAACAAAAAAGTCTTTTGTTATTCAAATAACTGCTTTAAGAAGAGAGGTAGATAAATTAATTAAAGTAATTAGCCCGTGGGGATTGATTAGCATTTCAAGAACAGGTGCTGTAGCCATGACAAAAGGACCGGAAGTATTTAAATAAAACTAGGAGAAAAAAATGAAAATGTATTATGAAAAAGATGCTGATGTAAATTTAATTAAAGAAAAAAAAGTTGCTATTTTTGGTTATGGTAGCCAAGGACATGCACATGCATTAAATTTAAAAGATAGTGGAGTAAAAGAAGTTGTTGTTGCTCTTAGAGAAGGTTCTCCAAGTATAAAAAAAGCTGAAAGCCAAGGTTTAAAAGTCATGTCTCTTTCGGACGCTGCAGCTTGGGCCGATGTAGTTATGATTTTAACTCCCGATGAGTTACAGGCACAAATTTATAAAAACCACGTTGAACAAAGAATGAGAGAAGGAACAAGTTTAGCTTTTGCTCATGGTTTAAATATTCATTACAAACTTATTGAGTCAAGAAAAGATCTTGATGTGTTTATGGTTGCACCTAAAGGACCTGGTCATTTAGTTAGAAGTGAATACCAAAAAGGTGGTGGGGTTCCTTGTTTGATGGCAGTGCACAAGGACAGCACAGGCAAAGCAAGAGATCTTGCCATGTCTTATGCTGCCTGTATTGGTGGCGGCAAATCTGGAATAATTGAAACAAACTTTAAAGATGAATGTGAAACAGATTTATTTGGCGAACAAGCCGTTTTATGTGGAGGCCTTGTAGAGCTTATCAAAAATGGTTTTGAAACTTTAACAGAAGCTGGTTACCCACCTGAGATGGCATACTTTGAAGTTTTACACGAAGTAAAACTGATTGTGGATTTAATTTATGAAGGTGGCATAGCTAACATGAATTACTCTATTTCTAATACAGCTGAATATGGAGAATATGTTTCTGGTAAAAAAGTAGTAGATAGTAAGTCTAAAGAAAAAATGAAAGAAATACTTAAAGATATTCAATCTGGTAAATTTACAAAAGACTGGATGGAAGAATGTAAAGGTGGTCAAAAAAACTTTCTTAAGATGAGAGCTGATCTAGCTAAGCATCCAATTGAAGAAGTGGGCAAAAAACTAAGAGATATGATGCCTTGGATAGGTAAAAACAAATTAGTTGATCAATCAAAGAACTAAAAACCAATTTAGACTCTAAGAAATAAAAATATTTGGCAAATTCTCTTTTTGATTGTAATATAAGGAAGATTAAACGTTTAGAAAAATCTAATAATTTTGATCCTAAAAAATATTATGAGCGACAAAAATAGAATTATTATTTTCGATACTACTATGCGAGATGGGGAGCAATCACCTGGCGCATCAATGAGTTTAGAGGAGAAAATTCAAATCTCTCGTGTGTTTGATGAATTAGGAGTTGACGTTATCGAAGCAGGTTTTCCAATTGCTTCACCTGGAGATTTTGAGGCAGTAACAGAGATTAGCAAAATATTAAAAAAATCAGTACCATGTGGTTTAGCCAGAGCAACTAAAAAAGATATTGATGCATGTAAAAATTCACTGAGTCACGCAAAGAGATTTAGAATACATACTTTCATTTCTACAAGTGCGCTTCACATGAAGCACAAACTGAATAAATCTCCAGAAGAAGTTTTAGACGCAATTAAAGAAAGCGTTTCTTATGCTAAAAAATTTACTGATGATGTTGAATGGTCTTGTGAAGATGGCACCCGAACAGATATAGATTATATGTGTAGATCAGTTGAGCTTGCTATTAAGTCAGGAGCAACAACTATAAATATTCCAGATACAGTCGGCTATTCAGTACCTTCAGAGTTTAAATCAATCATAGAAACTCTATTAAACAAAGTTCCAAATATTGATAAAGCTATTCTTTCTACTCACTGTCACAACGATCTTGGTTTAGCTGTTGCGAACTCTTTAGCTGGAGTAATGGCCGGTGCGAGACAGGTCGAATGTACTATTAACGGAATTGGTGAGCGAGCTGGAAATGCTGCTCTTGAAGAAATTGTTATGGCCATGAAAACTAGAAACGATCTAATGCCATACACCACAGGTATTGATACAAAATTAATTAGCAAAGCATCAAAAGTTGTCTCTAATGCAACTGGTTTTCCTGTTCAGTTTAATAAAGCAATTGTTGGAAAAAATGCTTTTGCACATGAGTCAGGCATTCACCAAGATGGAATGCTTAAAAATAGTAAAACTTATGAAATCATGACGCCTGAAAGCGTTGGTGTTAAAAAAACTTCTTTAGTTATGGGTAAACATTCTGGCCGACACGCTTTTAAAGATAAGTTAAGTGATTTAGGCTATGTTGGAGTAACTGACGATGTTATTCAATTAGCATTTGGTAAATTTAAAATATTAGCTGATAAAAAAAAACATATTTACGATGAAGACATTGCAGCTTTAGTCGACGATAGCTTGATTAAAGAAGAAAACATTATAAAATTAAAATCTTTGAAAGTAGTTGCTGGTACAGGCGAGCCTCAAAAAGCAGAAATGACCCTTGAAGTCATGGGAGAAATCAAAATAGCTAGTGAAACAGGCGATGGGCCAGTCGATGCAATATTTAAATGTATTAAAAAAATATATAAGCACGAAGTAAATTTACAATTATATCAAGTTCATGCAGTTACTGAAGGAACAGATGCACAAGCAACTGTAAGCATTAGAATTGAGGAAAACGGTAAGACAACAGTAGGACAAGCTGCTAATACTGATACTTTAGTAGCCTCAGCGGAAGCTTACTTAAACGCATTAAATAAACTAATAATCAAACGTAAACGAAGCGCACCAGACGAAAGTTTTAGTGCATCAGCATAAAGGAAAAAATAATGTTTAAATGGAAAGCTTTAAAATCAATTTGGTCACAAGACATGGCTATAGATCTAGGAACAGCTAACACTCTAGTGGTGTTAAAAGGGAAAGGCGTTGTTCTTAACGAACCATCTGTCGTTGCCATCATTAATGAGATGGGAAAAAAAACAGTACTTGCAGTTGGCGATGAGGCAAAAACAATGTTAGGTAGAACACCTGGAAACATTCAAGCTATCAGACCTTTAAAAGACGGTGTGATTGCTGATTTCA
>Ga0209502_10001321_pt1 | contig 23051 bp, 20 predicted proteins | sample ArcticOcean_MG_C_10_FD_187442 | JGI IMG/M metagenome (GOLD analysis project Ga0209502, IMG submission 187442) | Marine microbial communities from western Arctic Ocean - ArcticOcean_MG_CB11_90 (SPAdes) (version 2) | ecosystem: Environmental > Aquatic > Marine > Oceanic | place: Arctic Ocean... | reverse complement strand
CATTGTCTAATGATCGTGGGTTTCGACTTGATGTAGCCGAGGCACTGAGGGAGTTAAAAGTTCCTGTTGTCCGTTGGCCAGGTGGGTGCTATGTGAGTGGCTATCACTGGGAGAATGGTGTGGGAAAAAACCGCAAGCCTTCGGATGATATGGCATGGGGAGTAGTTGAGCCAAATACCTTTGGTACGGATGAATTTGTCGAACTGAGTGAACTTATGGGTTGGGAGCCTTTTATATGCAACAATGCAGGCAATGGTAGTATAGAAGAGATGAAAAACTGGGTTGAATACACCAATGGGACGGAAGGTGAGTATGCCCAAATGCGTAAAGAAAACGGGTATTCAGATCCTAGAAACGTTAATATCTGGAGTATAGGGAATGAAAATTGGGGGGCACACGAGATCGGCCAAAAAACTATTGAGCAATGGGTGCCTTTAGTAGTTAAAGCAGCACAAGAAATGAAGGCTGTAGATCCTGACATTCAATTAGCAGCTGCAGCTTTACCAAGCAAGGAATGGACTTTACCTCTATTAGAAAAAGCAGGGCCATACCTCGACTATGTTTCGATACATCAATATTGGTTACCCTTATGGGGGGAAAATAAGATGCCTGATTACATGACTTGCATCATGAAATCAGAAGGGCCAGAGGAATTAATCACTGATTATATCAATGTTCTGGAAGAGGCTGGGTACCGTAATCGTATCAAAATCGCTTTCGACGAATGGAATCTTCGTGCATGGCATCACCCAAACTTTCCTCGCAAGACGGTCCAGGACTATAATGATCCTGAAGTTATTGAGTCGATTGAACACCGAAAGAAAAACCTGATTGCTTCGCAATACACGATGGCTGATGCGTTGTTTTCTGCCTCGTTTTTAAACGCATGCCTTCGACATTCTGAAGATGTAGGTATGGCCAATATCGCTCCGCTGGTGAATACAAGGGGACCATTATACGCTCATCCAAAGGGAATTGTAAAGCGAACTCATTTCCACACCTTGGCAATGTATGCTAACCTTCTTGATTCTAGAGTGGTTGATGCTGATGTAGAATCAACACTTCTTGAGCATGAAGGTACATCCATCCCAGTGGTGGACGTGGTAGTGACTCGGGACGATGACGGCAAGAACTGGTCGATAGCAATAATTAATAGAGACCCTTTACAACATGCATCATGTAGCCTCAAAATTGGAGATGAGTTGCTTGACGGCAGCTACAATGCAACGGTATTATCTGGTGATTCACCTGATGCATACAACGATATTCAGAATCCAGATCGGGTAGTCCCAGAGAATGTTAAGTTGAATTTTGAGGATGGGAATGTCTTACTTCCTCCTCATTCGCTAACAATTTTAAAAATTTAAGGCAAATAAATTCAAATGTATCATCCAAAGCCATAGATATATGAAAGATTCAAAAGTTGTAATAATAGGTAGTTATAATGTTGGCCTCTCAATGAAAGGATCACGTTTCCCGGAAATCGGAGAAACTTTTACAGCTGATCAATTTTTTGAAGGGCCAGGTGGAAAAGGATCCAATCAGGTCATAGCAGCATCAGTTTTTGGAGCGGATACATCTTTTGTTGGCTGTGTTGGCAATGACAAATATGGTAAAGATGCCCTGGCTGCATATTTAAACTATGGCATCAGTACCCAATATGTAAAGATTGAACCCTCAATTCACACAGGTATTGCATTTATATTGATTGATCAACAAGGTCGAAATATGATTGAAATAGCTTCGGGTGCCAATCTGAAATTAACTTCAGGGGATATAGACAGGGCAGAGCAAGAAATTAAAAATGCGGCAGTAGTCGGATTTCAGTTGGAAGGTGATATTGAGCTTGTAGATTATGGGATTCGAAAAGTGCATTCTATGGGCATACCTACGTTACTCGATCCTGCTCCAGCTATACCTCTTAAAGAAGACCTATATCCGTTGATTGACTATATCAAACCCAATGAAACGGAAGCCAAAATATTAACAGGCATACATGTCGAAGATCAAGGTAGTGCAGAGAAAGCAGGGAAGTGGTTTGTCGATAAAGGAGTTGGAACAGCAATAATAACATTAGGTAAAATGGGAACTATGGTTGTATCCAATGATTATTCTGAATATTTCCCTGTCAGAAAAGTTACTGCAGTGGATACTACCGGAGCTGGTGATATTTTTTGTGGTGCCTTCATGACAGCCTTAGCTGATGAAAAAAAAATTCCTGAAGCGATTGAGTTTGCAAACCATGCTGCCGCATTGTCTGTCACAAGGTTTGGAGTCGTGGAATCCATTCCTTCAATTAAAGAAGTCAAGGAGTTTATACTTAAGGGTGTGAATAAGAAGAATAAAAAAAACTAAAGAACCCCATGAAAAGAGAAATATCTTATTTTAAAGGTTTCGACCGAACAATAGATGAGGTTGGAGTTGCAGAACGAACTCAAAAGTTCTGCATGAGAAGCATAAAAAAGGAGTCAAAGGTCGAAGGATTAAAATTGGCGTTGAGCATGATTGATCTGACAACTCTTGAGGGTAAAGATACTCCGGGAAAAGTTAGTCAACTATGCCACAAAGCTTTGCATTTACATGACCAAATTCCTGATTTACCCCACGTCGCGGCAGTATGTGTCTACCCAGCACTGGTAGGAGTTGCTAAGAAGGTTTTAATTGGGACAGATATCAAAGTGGCATCTGTTGCTACTTCATTTCCTAGTGGTCAATCTGATCTAAAAAGTAAAATAGCAGATACTCAATTTGCATTGGATGAAGGAGCAGATGAAGTCGATATGGTAATCAGCCGAAATGAGTTTTTGATTGGTAATTATCAGCTCGTGTTTGATGAGATAGCTCGGATCAAGGAAGTTTGTAAAGACAAGCACTTAAAGGTAATTCTCGAAACAGGCGAACTGGTCACTCTTGATAATGTACGTAAGGCCAGTGACCTTGCCATTCAAGCTGGGGCAGATTTTATTAAGACATCTACCGGAAAGGTACAACCAGCCGCCACACTTCCAGTCACACTTGTAATGCTGGAATCTATAAGGGATCATTTCTATCAAACTGGCAAGGTCGTTGGAATGAAGCCAGCCGGAGGCATTTCAACAGCTAAACAGGCATTACAATATTTGGTAATGGTGAAGGAAACACTTGGAGAAGAGTGGCTGAATCCTGAAAGGTTCAGAATTGGTGCCAGCAGTTTGGCAAACGACATACTTCTTCAGCTTAAAAAACAAGAAACTGGTTTTTATCAGTCACTTAATTATTTCTCAATTGATTAATTATGAAAAAAAAAGAAAATATGAAGCTTAATTTAAATACCCAATGGGATTATGCCCCTGCGCCGGAAAGTATGGATCATATCAAAATTCAAAAAAGATATGGTCATTTTATAAATGGAGAATTCAGGGAGCCAGTCAACGGTAAATATTTTGATACGATTAATCCTGCAAACCTTGAAAAGTTAGCTGAAGTAGCAGAAGGATCTAAGGAAGACATTGACCTGGCTGTGCAGTCTGCAAAAAAAGCTTATAATAATACCTGGAGCAGGCTTACTGGTAAGGACAGAGGTAAATTTTTATTCAGAATTGCCAGGATTATTCAAGAAAAGGCAAGGGAACTGGCGATTATTGAATCTTTAGATGGAGGCAAGCCAATAGGTGAATCAAAGAACGTTGACATTCCGCTTGCTGCCGCTCATTTCTTTTACTATGCAGGATGGGCGGATAAATTGAAATATGCATTTCCTGGTAAAACTCCATCTTCACTTGGTGTGGTCGGGCAAATAATACCATGGAATTTTCCACTGCTAATGGCCGCCTGGAAAATAGCCCCGGCTCTTGCAACAGGTAATACTGTTGTCTTAAAGCCCGCCGAAACCACCCCGCTTACTGCTCTTAAATTGGCTGAAATCATCCAGGAGGCTGACCTTCCGCCAGGTGTTGTAAACATTGTGACTGGTGGAGGACAAGCCGGAGCACATTTGGTTCAGCATCCGGAAATATCCAAAGTAGCATTTACAGGTTCTACGGCAGTTGGGAAGAAAATCCAGCAAACAATTGCGGGAACAGATAAGAAATACTCATTGGAACTAGGAGGAAAAGCCGCAAACATAGTATTTGAAGATGCCGCCCTAGATCAAGCAGTAGAGGGAATTGTCAATAGTATTTTCTTCAATCAGGGGCATGTATGCTGTGCTGGATCTCGACTATTTGTACAAGAGTCCATTCAGGATATTCTTATCCAAAAGTTAAAGGATCGAATGGAGACACTTATTGTTGGTGATCCTCTTGACAAGAACACCGATATAGGAGCTATTAACTCAAAACCTCAATTAGAAAAGATCAAAAAATACCTTCGCATTGGGGTTGAGGAGGGAGCTCAACTTTATCAATCTTCGAATAGCCTTCCAAATATTGGTTACTTCTGTAAGCCTTCTCTTTTTCTCAATTGTGCACAATCGCATAGAGTGGTTCAGGAAGAGATTTTTGGTCCTGTTTTGTCAATTCAATCTTTCAGGACTGCCGAAGAGGTCATTATAAAAGCCAATAATACTCCTTATGGTTTGTCTGGTGGTGTATGGACAGATAAGGGTTCGAAAATTTTTAAAGTGGCTGATCAGATACGATCTGGTGTGATTTGGGCAAATACATTCAACAAATTTGATCCAGCTTCCCCGTTTGGCGGCTATAAGGAAAGTGGAATGGGAAGAGAAGGGGGACTACATGGCCTCATGCCTTATTTAACCTTAAACTAATTGGAAATGACTAAAGTCGAGAAAGTTATAAAAGATAACTCTAAAGAATTAAATGTAAATCATAAGGACGCTATTAGGCTCAGGATTCCTAAGACTTACAAATTATTCATTGGAGGGAAATTCCCGAGAACTGAATCTGGTAGATACTTTAAGGTTACTAATAAAAAAAACGGAAAGATGGTCGCAAACATGTGTCAAGCCTCACGTAAAGATTTCAGGGAGGCAGTATTGGCCGCAAGAAAATCCTGGAAAAATTGGTCAGGTCAGAACGCCTTTACGCGAGGGCAAATTATTTACAGGATTGGTGAAATGCTTGATGGAAGAAGGAGCCAATTTATTGAAGAATTGATTGTTCAAGGTTATTCTTCTAAAAAGGCAGATGCCGAAGTGGATTTAGCCCTAGATCGTATAATTTATTATGCTGGTTGGGCAGATAAATATCAACAAATATTTAGTTCTGTGAACCCGGTATCTTCCTCCCATTTCAATTTTTCGGTATGTGAATCTACCGGAGTAATTGCTGCAATTGCACCCGAAGATTATGGTCTTACAGGAATGGTATCTACCATAATTCCGCTTTTAGCAGGAGGGAACACGGTCGTCGTACTTGCACCAGAAAAAGCTTCAATGGCTGGAATTACATTGGGAGAAGTAATCAACACTTCTGATGTTCCGTCTGGAGTAGTCAATATTTTGACAGGTAATGTAAAAGAATTGGTCACTCACTTTGCTACACACATGGATGTAAATGCAATTTTTTATGGAGGAAATGATCCTAGAATTATTTCAAAAATTCAGAAAGGGGCTACCTCTAATTTAAAAAGGGTGCTCATTTATCCTAAAACTGAGTGGGAGGATGCAGAATCCCAGGATCCTTACTTTATCATGGACACACAAGAAATAAAAACCATCTGGCATCCAGTCGGATTTTAAAAATGAATTTTTATGATGACAATAAAGGTATTACAATTCAGGAATAATTTTAACATTTTTTGCTTGTTATTATTAGTTCTTGTTGGTTGTCGAAATAATGACACCCCAGCAATCGTAGAAAACGAAGAAGGAGATTATGTGACAAAGGTTGATTACGATTGGAGCCTGCTTACGGATAAAAAATATAGATATGCTGTTGTAGCACTGCAGGAAGATGAAAAAAGGCATCTATATTATTGTGCCAATATAGATAATGCTCTGCGACCGATTATAACGGATTATATAGTCATGCGAACTGGGATTAAAAACAACGGGAACTGGCAATATGGTGAAGAAAAAGTTGTCGTTTCGCCAGGAGATGAAGTTGATGCCTGGGATGGGTTACATGCTTGCGACCCAACGATTATTGGAGGTGAATTTTGGTACCAAAGACCAGAACAAAATCAAAAAGAAAAGTTTAACTATGCCTTGTTTTACCTTGGCATTGCCAAAGGCATTTACTTTGGGCCAAACAGAGATATAATAAACCAAATTGGTTGGGCAGTTGCAAAAAGCCCTGAAGGACCATGGTACAAAGTAAAGGGTGACACGCCTTTAATAACTTCTGATGCGATTGGAGATTGGGGAGTTGGTCAACCATCCGCTATCAGTCTGGACGCTAAAGGAGATGTGTTATTGTTTTATACAAGAAGTGAATATAATAAAACTGCTACATATAGTCAACGCCTTGATTTAAGTGACGCAAATAACCCAGTTCTTTTTGGAGAATCAGAACTACCCATAAACGGACTTACCCAATACGACGGTTCTCCTGACCCTACAAATCAAGGAGGTGCCTTTGCCTATGATAATCAAACAGATAGATACTATATTATTAGATATGGTCACCCAAGCCCTTCAAGTTGTCCTAACTTTATTTCAAGATTTCTTCAAATAGCAAGTATTTCAAGAACTGGTCTTGAGTCAGGGACTGGAGAATGGGCAGTTGAAAGAAACTTAGAAGGTGGCGGTGGGTTTCCAGCCAGACTTTTTGATGGAGGCTGGGTTAGAAACAAATCTGGGGGTCTTTCTGATCCCAAAAAATTAGAAGTTGTTGTATCAACCAGTGATGCAGGTGGTGCATGTACTGACCAATGGCTGTACACATACAGGATTCAAGGATATGTTATACCAAAATCAAATGATTGATTTGAAAAATTGAATACATGAGAAGGATATCAATAATTATTACTAACAGCCCAAAAGCCCTAGATACAAAATAATTCAGTTTAAAAAAGACACTATGAACAATAAAACAGTTTATCTCCTACTAATACTTTTTTGCACAATCTCTTTTGCCTATTCACAAGACTATGTGGAAATAAGTGAGGTTCAGCGCCTGAAAATGCTCGAAAAACCTCCCAAAGGCGTGAGCATGGTATTGGATACTGATACCTACAATGAAATAGATGATCAATTTGCCCTGGTGTATGCATTATTATCAAAAGAAAGCTTTAACCTGGAAGCAGTCTATGCCGCTCCATTTTCTAATAATAGAGCTGAAAATCCATCCAAAGGAATGGAACTGAGCTACGAAGAGATTTTGCGTATTCTGGATAAAATGGATATAAAATCGGAGGGATTAGCCTTTAAAGGCTCTTCGAACTATTTGTCCAAAGATTTAAAGGCTGAATCAAGTGCAGCTACGAAAGACTTGATCCAGAGAGCAATGCAACATACTCCGGAAGATCCTTTGTATGTTATGCCCATTGGTGCTATCACCAATATTGCCAATGCCATTTTACTGAAACCTGAAATCACTAAAAATATCGTAGTAATCTGGCTGGGAGGTCATGCCCATGATTGGCCGGACACAAAAGAATTTAACATGTTCCAGGACAAGGCGGCTGCCAACGTTGTACTGGACAGTGGAGTACCCTTTGTTCAATATCCCTGCGTAGGAGTGGTTAGTTCATTTTACACTACGGTACCAGAAATGGAAGAGTATCTTAAAGGACACAATGATATTTCGGAATACCTACTCGAGATTTTCAAGGACTATAAAAATGATCATTTTGGCTGGTCCAAAGTGTTATGGGATATGACTGCCATCACATATTTAATCAACAGCGATTGGACACCATCTTACCTTGTACATGCCCCAAGAGTCTCTGAATTCGACACCTACAGCTTCGACAATAATCGACATCTTATTCGAATGGTTTATACCATAAACAGAGACCCCATTTTACGTGATTTTTTCACAAAGATTCAGGGATTTGGGAAGTGAGTGGTTTTACAAAAGCTTAATTCTTAAATGATTATAGGCTTGTAAGCAAGATCATTTTAAAATGAAAAAAGTATTGGGAATGCTTGAATTACTGAAAACCAATATATCAGGCAGAAAAATAAGTTTGAAACAATTTAACTCTATGAAATCATGAAGAAAATCAAAATTATACAAAAAACACATTTTTTAATTGTAATGGCCATGATTTGCACACTTGCCCTTGTGGGATGCATATCGTCGAACCAAAAAAATGTTAAAAATCTGCAGTCCGGAAGTGCCAGTGAACCGATCAAGCTCATATACGATGGAGATATAGGTCCAGACCCGTGTGACTTCAGCACAATTTCAATGCTCCATGAATATCATAACAAAGGCTTTATCGAATTGATAGGAGTTATTGGAGAGACGCCCGACCCTTATCTTGCTTCTACCTTCAGCATCTACAACCAGATTTATGGTAACGACATCCCAATTGCAGCCTACAACCCAGAATCTTCTGATGTTGATTTTGGGAATAATGTAATTGAAAAGTACTATGAATCTATAGAGAAAACATGCTATATCGATCAAAATAAATCCATATATAGAAAGTACGGAAACGAAAAAACATTTCGGTCTAATGATGTAATGGGCACTGTTACACTTTATAGAAAGCTCCTCTCTGAGGCTGAAGATAACAGTATTGTAATTTATGCGGCAGGGCAGTTGTATAACTTTCCACCATTACTCATGTCAGGTGCTGACCGATTCTCTTCTTTATCGGGAAAGGAGTTGTTGAAAACAAAGCTTAAGAAAATTGTTCTCATGGCAGGATATTTTCCTGACTCCAAAGTCAATTCCTGGTATAATGAAAACACGAGTGGGGCAGAGTGGAATTGGTGGGCATTTGGAAGCAAAAATACAACAAAGACTACAATAAATGCGCTAGTTGAAATGGGTAAACCTATCATTTACATCGGTGCTGAAGTGGGGTGGGAAGTGCGCGTAGGAATGGAAATGGCGGAACGACTTGGACGTGAGCATCCGACTACCGAATCTTTTTACCAATATAAACATACTGCTAAGCTCAATATAGGTAAAGAAGAAGATAGCCTGGTATTGACTTCCGAGAATCCTGCGTATGATGAAATTGGTCTTTTCGTAGCCGTAGAAGGCGGTATTGGTGAATTTTTCAATGCAATTCCAGGACGCGTTGCGGTCGATGAAAATGGAGCCAATAGCTGGATTCTGGATGAGGGGGGGGGCGAAAGCTATATCACATTATTACCCAATATAAACCAAAAACTCAGTGAGGTTATAACTGATAGAATTACAGGTAGATTTAACTTAAAGATTAACAAATGAGTAAAGTGATGACATGCACATTAACGATCAGGTGTGAAGAAATGATATCAATTATCTATTTTTCACGGTTAGTGTTGATTTACTAAATAAAGAGACAATTGAACAATAATTATTTGAAAAATATCAAAAAGTGAAATTTATGGAAAAAATAGGAATATTAGTAATAGGCAGTAGTAATACTGATATGATGATTCGAACTAGACATTTACCCATGCCTGGAGAAACGATATTAGGTGGGGAATTTATTATGAACCCCGGAGGAAAGGGAGCGAATCAGGCAGTAGCAGCTTCCAGACTCAAAGGGGAAGTAACCTTTGTTGCAAAAGTTGGTAATGACATTTTTGGTAGGGAAGCTATCAAAGGACTTAAGGAGCAAGGGATTGATACCCGTTTTGTAACTATAAATAATGGAATTGCTTCTGGTATGGCACTGATCATGGTAGATGATAAAGGAGAAAATTGTATTTCGGTAGCTTCTGGAGCTAATATGAGCTTGCAAAAATCTGATATTGATAATGTTCGAGAATTAATCGAACAAGCATCATTTTTATTGGTTCAATTGGAAATCCCATTAGATTCAGTGGCATATGCAATTGAATTGGCAAAACAAGTAGAAACGAAGGTAGTGTTGAATCCTGCACCAGCTCAACCATTGCCAGACGATTTGCTTGCAGCCATTCATATTATTACTCCCAATGAAACAGAAACAGCTCTGTTAACTGGCATTGAGGTGGAAGGTGAGGTTTCTGCAAGAAAGGCTGCTAAGGCTTTAAGAAACAAAGGAGTAGATATCGTAGTCATTACAATGGGTGTACATGGAGCTTATGTCTTGTCTGATGAGGTAGATCAAATAATCACTTCTCCCAAAGTAAAAGCGGTAGATACAACAGCAGCAGGGGATACATTTAATGGCGCTTTACTAGTTGGCCTTTCAGATGGCCTATCTCTTATAGATGCTATTAAATTTGCTAATAAAGCAGCAGCGTTTTCAGTGACCAAAATTGGCGCACAAGCATCAGCACCAAATAAAAATGATTTAAATAAAATTAATAATTAAAATAGAAAATTATGTTTATACCTGAAAGTTACGGATTAGCCGTCGTTTTATGCATTGTAACAATGTTTTGCTGGGGGTCTTGGGCCAACACTCAAAAATTGGCTACTAAGTCATGGCCATTTCCTTTGTTTTATTGGGATTATTCAATTGGGGTTGTTTTACTTACACTTATATTTGGATTTACATTAGGTAGTTCTGGCGAAGCAGGTCGAGGTTTTATAACAGATCTTTCTCAAGGAGATACGAGCTCTTATGTTTCTGCAATTATTGGCGGAATTGTGTTTAATATTGCCAATCTTTTGCTTGTTGCAGCCATAGATATTGCAGGAATGGCAGTTGCTTTTCCTATTGGAATTGGGATTGCATTAGCTTTAGGAGTTGGGATAAATTATATAGCGAGCCCAGTTGGAGATCCGTTAATACTAACAATAGGGGTTGGGTTAGTCGTCATTGCTGTTATATTTGATGCTTTGGCATATAAAAAATTATCAACAGGTCTGAAATCTACTCCAACAAAAGGGATTGTACTTTCTGTAATTGCAGGAGTGTTAATGGGATTCTTCTACCGATTTGTTGCTGCTGCGATTTCTACAGATTTTATATCACCAGAAGTAGGTTTATTTACACCGTATAGCGCCGTATTTGTGTTTTCTATTGGGATTTTTGCTTCTAATTTTCTTTGGAATAGTTTTTTTATGTATAAACCTATCAAAGGGGAACCAGTATCATATATAGATTATTTTAAAAAGGGAAATTTAAAACTGCATTTAATAGGAGTTCTGGGAGGTGTTGTCTGGTGTTTAGGGATGTTGCTTAGCATGATTGCAAGCGAAAAAGCAGGTTTTGCTATTTCATATGGCTTAGGACAGGGAGCAACCATGGTAGCTGCTGCATGGGGAGTCTTTATCTGGAAGGAATTCAAAGATGCACCAAAAGGAACCAACACCTTAATAAGGCTTATGTTTCTATGTTTTATAGCGGGTTTGATAGCCATCGTACTTTCGCGCTTTGTTTAGCATCCGCTTTGTGAATTGATAGTAAAAAAAACACAACAAATGAAGCGCCTTGGTTTTCTTGTCATTTTATTATTGGTGTCATTCACCCATTCATCCCCTCATAGTATTGAGTCAAATTGACTGACCAATGTAGAGGCAAGAAAAACCTGTGAGTGAAGAAGGTAAGATATTATATGATAACCCGGCTTTTGATGAATTGCCTGTTTATTATTTGGCAGAAGGAATTTTTGAATATATCCCATGTTTTTCAAAAGTAGAAGGAGGGGCTATCATTAAACCAGAAGGCGGAAATGAGTGGCAAAATGAGCAAAAAACCAATGAGTTTTATTTAGTGGTTAACTCAGGTTGTGAAGATCAATTAAGAAAAATAATATCAGATAGAGTAAAAGGAGAATTTACAACAATAAAAAGATGATCAAAATAACCCTATTTTATAGAAACCTTAAGAGCATCAGGAGTTCGCTTCTGTTGAAAATGAGTTGCATAATACTGTGCTCTTTTAATTCTTATGCAGTACAAATTAAGCCAAATGTTATTGTTATAATGACGGATGATCAAGGATATCCTGAGCTGTCTATTCACGGCAATCCAATTCTAAAAACGCCAAATTTGGACAAGTTGGCTGAAAGCAGTGTTCGGTTTGGTGATTTTCATGTTTCCCCAATGTGTGCACCTACCCGTGGACAACTCTTAACAGGTATGGATGCAGCAAGGAATGGAACGGTAAATGTCAGTGGTGGAAGAGAATTGTTGAATCCTGAATTACTTACCATGGGAGATATATTTAAAGAAAATGGTTACCGAACAGGGATTTTTGGCAAGTGGCATCTAGGTGATAATTATCCTTTCAGGCCCGAAGACCGTGGGTTTATGGAAACCGTTTGGTTTCCTTCATCTCATATTTCGGCACCTCCTGATTATTGGGGAAACAACTATTTCGATGACACCTATTTGAATAATGGTAAGCGAAAAAAATATGAAGGATACTGCACCGACATATTTTTTGATGAGGCTATAAATTTTATAGATAAGTCCATTCATGAAGTTCAACCATTTTTCACCTACATATCTACTAATACGCCTCATGGTCCTTTCATGGCAAAAGAAGAAGATTTGAAAGCTTTGAAGGAAGCATATGAAAATTCATCTTTTCCAGGAAAAAATGAAAAACTTAAAAATAATCTGGTTGCTTATTTAGCAATGGTTAGAAACATAGATACCAATGTAGGAAACCTTTTAAAATTTCTTGAAGACAAGAAAATAAGAGAAAATACTATTGTCATCTACTTGACTGACAATGGCAGTATTATGGGCCCTCAATACTTTAATGCAGGCATGAGGGGTATGAAGACTGAACTTTGGGACGGTGGACACAGGGTTCCATGTTTTATCTCATGGCCTAATGGAAAATTTAAAGCAAAACCTGGCATTGAAATCGCTGAATTAACCCAAGTTCAGGATATTCTTCCAACTATTGTAGACCTATGTGAGTTAAATAAGCATGCTTCAATAAATTTTGATGGAATTAGCCTTGGACCCGTTTTGCGAGGCGAACAACAAATTTCTGAGGATAGGATGCTTATAATCAATTATAGCAGAATGATTAATGATTATAATTATCCAGCACCTAATGGACAATCATTGGTTAAAAAAGAAGGTGCTTGTGTACTTTGGAAAGATTGGCGATTGTTGGAAAGTCGGGAACTTTATAATCTTGAAAATGACCCACAACAAAAAAACAATATTTATGATCAAAACCCTGAAGTCGTATCTAAAATGCAGCTTTATCTCGACAGTTGGTGGAATGAGGTAAAAGATATCGTTAACGAACCCAATCGTATAATTATCGGGCACGAAAAAGATAACCCAACTATGCTAACTTCCTGCGATTGGCTGGACGTCTCAGTTGATTCGGAACATCAGATTCGTAAGGGCGCACGTAAGAATGGATACTGGTGTTTGGATGTTGCTGAGGCAGGAGAATATGTGTTTGAGCTTCGGCGATGGCCTAAAGAAGCTGATGTAGCCATTTCTGCCGGCGTTCCTGCGAAATATGACAATTATTGGGTTTGGGGCACAGAAGGCAAAGCTTTGCCTATTACCAGTTCTAAAATATATATTGATGGGGTTCACCATTTGACCCTTGCAGAAAAAGCTCCCTATGGTTTTGAAGGTCTGGTAAAAGAAGTGTCAGCTGAAGATAAATATGTCACCTTTTCTGCCAAGCTTAAGAAAGGCCCAACTTATCTCCACACCTGGTTTGATGATAAAGATGGGGAAAATATTTGCGGCGCTTATTATGTTTATGTCGAGCGCAAATAAGTACTTTTTATATAAATCACCACATGAATTGGATGTCTAAGAGACACAACCATTTGATATGAATTTGAAGTATTAAAGGTTAATATTTACTCAAATGGTAAGATATAATGAAATGAATCGAACAATTAAAAAAATAAAATGAATTCCAACCTGTACAAAAACCGGTTAATTCCTTTATATGTCATGATGTTAATCATCATGATTATGTCTGTTTCTTGTGATAGTGAGAGTTCAGTCGATCAGTCCAAAACAGGTAGTATTCCAAATATAATTTACGATGGCGATATCGGTGGAGTTCCATGTGATTATAGTACGATAGCGATATTATTAAATTATCATAAAATAAAAATGATCAATTTATTGGGAATGGTTTCAGCCCAGCCTAATGATTATCTTGTTTCGGTCTTCGATATTTTTAACCAGATTCATAAAACAAGTGTTCCGATAGGGGCTTATAAAAAGTATGCCCTGGATGATCCTGACGCTGATTATTTTGAAAATACTTTACGGTCAGTATATAATAATGGATCAAAAACAAATAATTATAGCGGATACCGGAATAAGCATATGTTCGAAAAATTTAGTAATGACAGCACCAAGGTGGTAAGTCAGGTCTTGCCAAGTGTTGAATTCTACCGGAAAGCATTGTCTGAATCAGAAGACAACAGTGTAATTATTTATGCTGTAGGCCAATTATATAATTTCTCTTCTTTTTTTGCCTCAAAAACAGATGAGTATTCCGCTTTGGGAGGTCTGGAATTGGTTCAAAAAAAAGTTAAGCAATTTGTTTTTATGGGTGGATATTTTCCAGAGACAGGGGTAGATTCAAAGTTTGGTCATGAAGCCGAATATAATTGGTGGGCTCTGGGTCAGAAGGGCATAACGAAAACCACCATTGAAACTATTAGAACAATCAATATGCCCATTTTGTATGCAGGATTTGGACAAGGGGTAAAAGTACCCGCAGGGACCAATCTTCAGACCGGGGATTCAGATATCCCTGTAAGTTTTGATCATCCATTAGTAGATGCTTATGCCCTGAATCAATACAAAACTATCGAAAAGGCAGTCAATAAAGAAGGAAAAATTGTACACAGTAAGGCCGTCTTTGATGAATCCTCGGTATTTTATTTAGCAGAAGCAAATTTTGGTACTCAAGAGTATAATTCTTTCTTCTCGAAAATCGAAGGGCTGGCTACTATCAGAATAACAGGAGGTAATGGTTGGATGGACAAGAATGGAACGAATGAATTCAGATTTGGAATCAATGGGGATGAATTTGAATTTCGCGAGCTAATATCTGATAGGATTAAAGTGAAATTTTCAGTTAAAAATGATTAAAGTAGATCCGACTAATCGGACAACAATTCAAAAATGGAATTTATGGCAGCGATAAAAAAAACACAACTGGTCTTTATACTTGCTTTACTTTTGATGACTGCTGGTTGTGACAAAGAAACCAATGAGGAAGGTAAAGGAAAAATCGCTGTGGTTATTTCAAGTTTAAATAATCCCTGGTTTCTAGTCCTGGGAGAAACAGCGGCCAATAAAGCAAAGGAATTGGGTTATGAGGCCTATATTTTTGATTCTCAGAACAACTCATCCAAAGAAGCTGAGCACTTCGAAAATATTATCGCCAGTGGGTATAAAGCCATTTTGTTTAACGCTACTGATGCCGATGGATCTGTGCTAAATGTGAAAAGAGCTAAAAAGGCAGGCATTCCTACTTTTTGTATGGATAGGGAGATCAACTCGAGGGATGTCGCTACCACCCAACTGCTGTCAGACAACTTCACAGGATGTGTGCGGCTTGGTGAATATTTTGTCAGAGAAATGAATAAAAAAGGGAGTTATGTGGAGCTACTCGGCCTTGTCGGAGATAACAATACATGGAACAGGTCTAAAGGATTTCATAGTGTGGTTGATGAATTTCCTGAGTTAAAAATGGTATCACAGCAAAACGCTGACTTTGACCGCAATAAGGCGATGGAAGTGATGGAATCTATACTACAAGCAAACCCTGATATAGATGGTGTTTTTTGTGGAAATGATGCTATGGCTATGGGTGCCTATCAGGGCTTGTTGGCAGCTGGTAAATCCGAACATGTTCAGGTCTTCGGTTTTGATGGAAACCGTGATGCCTTAAATGCTATAGCTGATAATAAAATTAAAGCTACTGTAATGCAATTTCCCAAAATAATGGCCAGTAAGTCGGCTGAGTTGGCTGATAGATATCTGATGGGTGAAAGAGGAATGAGTTTCAAAACACTTATCGATGTTCAATTAATTACAAAGGAGAATGTGGGAAAATATAATACACACATAAATCGCGACTAACAAAAAAACGAAACTCTGTCAGTTTAGTAATCGCAGAATATTTACAATATGAAAATCAACAAATACTCGGTTGGAATTTTGCTTTTGGTAGTGGTCGTTTATTATTCGGTTAACCTTAAGAAGCTTGACGAAGTGAAAGCCGGATATATTGAAAAAGAGTTCGATGTTGAAACCTATGCATTGGAATTTTGGGATACCAAATTGCAAGATGCTATAAATGAATCAATTGACATTAATCTTATTATAAATGGTCTCAAAAGTAATCCAGAAAATACTTTCGAGACCTACGCACAACAACTAGGGATCTCCAAAGTACATCATTTCATGGTTAAAGGAAATGGCGTTATCAATGCCATTACTGAGGAATATATGGAAGTGAGTGTTGATGAAGGATCAGTAAACATAGCAACAGAATTTATATTCGGCAATTCGGTGCGCGACAGTTCAGGGAAAGTGAATATAAATGAATTTGAAAACCTGATGGATTTCAACATGGTTTCTGTAGCAATTAATAAACAAATCAGAGAAAACATTATACCTCAATTGGTTGGACGTGCTATTATAGGTCAGAAAATCGAGTTTGTAGGAGCAGTAGAAGTGAATGAAGAAAATATGGAAAACCTCATTTTAAGAATTATACTGGTACAATCAACCGCTTCAAATGACAGAAATTAAAAATAACCTACCCGTCATACAGGTTAAAGGAATTTCCAAATCCTTTTCCGGCATTTATGCCCTCAAGGACATAGATATTGACATTTATGCTGGTAAAGTAAACGCTATAGTCGGAGAAAATGGAGCTGGTAAATCAACCCTCATGAAGATCCTGTCTGGCGTATATCACGATTATGAAGGACAAATTATTTATAAAGGCGAAGAAGTTAAGTTTTCAGAACCAAAAGAAGCACAGGACAGGGGCATTTCCATTATACACCAGGAACTCAACTTGATTCAACAACTCTCCATTGCAGAAAACATTTTTTTAGGCAGGGAGCCACAAAACAAGTTTGGATTGGTCAGCTATGGTGAAATGAATCGTATTGCCAAACTCCAATTAGACAAGCTACACCTGGTTGTGGATCCTTCAACACCTGTGAGTCAACTTCGCGTCGGACAGCAACAGTTGGTAGAAATTGCCAGGTCTCTATTGTTGGACTGCAAAGTGTTGATAATGGACGAGCCCACCTCGGCCATTAGTGATAAGGAAGTAAAACTACTCTTTAAGATTATCAAAGACCTTACTTCCAAGGGTGTTGCCATCATTTACATATCTCACAAGTTGAATGAGCTGTTTGAAATTGCTGATTGTTTTGTCGCATTAAGGGATGGAACTGTGGCTGGGTCAAAGCAAATGAAAGACGTTTCCCGAGACCAAATTATCCAAATGATGGTTGGACGGAAGATAAAAAATAATTTTCAGAAGGAAGATGTAACTGGTGATAATGAAGTGATGAAAGTAGAAAACCTCACTTTTAGCCACCCTGTCAGAAGAGGTGGTTTTTTACTTGAAAATATCAGTTTCAATGTCAAAAGAGGTGAAGTAGTAGGTGTTTTCGGATTGATGGGTGCAGGTCGTTCAGAACTTCTGGAGGCAATATTTGGACTTCATCCTTCGCTGGTATCGGGTGAGGTTTGGATAGAAGGAAAGAAAGTGGAAATCAAAACCGTGAAGAATGCCATCAATGCTGGAATCGGGCTCGTTCCGGAAGACAGAAAATTGCAGGGGCTTATACTCAATATGAATGTGGCCAGTAACACTAGCCTTGCAAATGTTGATAAAATTTTGACCAATGGTTTTTTAAGCAAAAGCAAGGAAGCTGAATTGAGCCAAATATTTATTAAAAAACTCAAAATTAAAGTTTCTTCGAAAAATCAAGCTGTAAAAAACCTCAGCGGAGGTAATCAGCAGAAAGTGGTTATTGCCAAATGGTTGGCAACACATCCAAAAGTTCTCCTTTTGGATGAACCTATGAGAGGTGTCGATATTGGTGCTAAGGATGAGATTTACAACCTAATTGAAGAGTTGTGTAGACAAGGTGTCTGTATAATAATCGTATCCTCAGAATTGACTGAAATTCTTAGAATTTCTGACAAAATACTGGTTTTGTGCGAATCCAGGCTGACCGCAAGCATGACCAGAAAAGAAGCAACCGAAGAAAAAATAATGAAGGCTGCTATTCCGGCTATATAAAATTTAAGAAATGAATTCACAATATGTAAAAGAGACATTGCTGAAATTTCAATCCATCATAGCACTTTTGTTGATGTGCATAGCCCTGAGCCTCTTGTCTGATAAGTTTCTGACGGTTGACAACACCTGGAATGTCATGAGACAAATATCAGTGAATGTGGTGATTTCAGTAGGGATGACATTAGTTATTCTTACTGCTGGTATCGATTTATCTGTAGGGTCTATTTTGGCTCTGTGTGGAGTCATTACCGCTAGCCTGATCAAGTTTGGAATAGAATTACCGGGTATCAATCTTTTTATAGAATTCACCATTTTGGGTGCCATTCTTGTGAGTATACTTGCAGGAGGAGTACTGGGTTGGTTTAACGGTTTTGTGATTACAAAATTCAAAGTTCCTCCTTTTGTCGCAACGTTGGCAATGCTCACCATCGCTAGAGGGCTTACTATGCTGTGGACCAAAGGGTTTCCAATTACCGGTCTGGGTGATGATTTTGCCTTTTTGGGTACGGGATGGTTCTTTGGCGTACCTATGCCGGTTTGGATTTCTGCTTTCGTAGTTGTGATAGCCATTGTAGTCACTAACAAAACCAAAATCGGAAGATATATATATGCTGTGGGTGGAAATGAAGTAGCTTCTTTGCTTTCAGGCTTGAATATTAAACAAATCAAGATCTTTGTTTATACCATCGCGGGTATGTTGGCTGGTGTAGGAGGATTGATTGTTACATCGCGTTTGGATTCAGCGCAACCAAATGCAGGGTTCGGTTATGAACTGGATTCCATTGCTGCAGTAGTGATTGGTGGTACTTCCCTTTCTGGTGGTAAAGGTACCGTATTGGGAACAGTTCAGGGGGCATTGATAATCGGTGTGCTGAACAATGGTCTGGTTCTGCTGAACGTATCACCTTTTTGGCAACAGGTAATCAAAGGTCTGGTAATATTACTTGCTGTTATCATCGAGAAATTAAATTCAAAAGAAAGGTGATGTGGAAATTTTTGTCTTTCATTTATAACGATTAACCAGAGAACCATTGGGAAAAATAATTAAATATAATATTAGAATTAAATGAACAAAAAAATAGACCAACAATCAGCAGATAATATTAGAGCTCTAGCAGTTGCAATGGTAGAAAAAGCAAACTCTGGACATCCCGGAGGCCCTATGGGAGGTGCAGATTTTATGCACATTTTGTATTCAGAATTCTTTAATTATGATCCTTCTGATATGACTTGGGCTTTCCGAGATCGTTTTTTTATGGATGCTGGGCATTTATCAACCTTAATGTATGCGCAATATTATTTGTTAGGAAACTATAAAAAAGAGGATGTTGCTAACTTTAGACAATGGGGTTCTATTACACCTGGTCATCCAGAAGTAGATGTTGCAAGAGGGGTAGAAAACACTTCTGGCCCGCTAGGACAAGGACATACAATGGGTGTTGGAGCAGCAATAGCAGCCAAATTCTTAGAAGCACGTTTTGGTGATTGGATGAATCATAAAGTATATGGTTTTATTTCTGATGGTGGAGTTCAAGAAGAAGTTTCTCAAGGAGCAGGTAGAATTGCAGGTCATTTAGGATTGAGTAATTTTATAATGTTCTACGATTCTAATGATATTCAATTATCTACACCAACGGATGAAGTAACTTCAGAAGATACTGAGATGAAGTATAAATCTTGGGGTTGGAATGTGGTAACTATCGATGGTCATAATCACTCAGAAATTAGAAAAGCTTTAATAGACGCTAATAACGAAACTGAAAAACCAACTTTAATTATTGGTAAAACCATCATGGGTAAAGGTTGCGTTACTGCAGATGATAAAACATTTGAAGGCGAATGTGAATTGCATGGACAACCAATTGGAGCATCAGGAGCAGATTACACAAAAACATTATTAAATTTAGGAGCAAAACCTGAAAGTCCTTTTGATATTTATGATGATGTTGGTGTATTTTATCAAAATTTATTAAAAGAAAAAATAGCAAAAGCTGCTGATAAGAAGGCGGTAATTAGTACTTGGAGAAATTCAAATGTAGAATTAGCTACTAAATTAGATTTCTTCTTATCTGGAGAATTACCAGAATTAGATTTTGAATCAATTTCACACAAAGCAGGCTTAGCAACGAGAGCAGCTTCTTCATCTATTTTAGGGTATTTAGCTCAAAAAAAAAACTATAAATACAACGCTTAATAATGTATATGATACTTTAGAATAATAAATCATTCAATTAAAAATTAGATGTAAATATAAAAAAACGGCTACACTTTATAAAAGTATAACCGTTTTATTGTTTTAGTAGATAACTCTATTGAAATATCGAACATAAGTTTTAACCAAAGAAATTTTGAGTTAACAAACTATTTAATAAAGAAACTTGTCTCTAAAGATTATTTATAATCTCAGGATTTATTTTTTGTAAATCTTCAACAAATTTAGTTTTGTGTTTTGGAGAGATTATTAATTCTTCAAACTTACCATATCTGATTTCTATTCTGTCAAATGAATCCACAAAATAAATAACCAATGCACTTATAGTATAAAATCTATTTTATCAGACCAATCTTTAGGGATATCCATATCATGCGTATGTATGTACTTCTCTAGTGCTTCTCTTGTTTCATGGCCTGTAATGGGCTGCAAGAACTCTATCGCTTCTGAGTAGCTTTTATTCTCGGTTGTTCTTAGGGTTCTGAATAGATTCGTAATAAATGAGTGCCTAAATGAATAGAGACCATATTTAGCACCTAGATTGAATTTATCTTTTACAGTTTTAAAACGTTTAGAGAAGGCATCTCTTTTTGAGTTGTCATCTGAAACCCATTCAGAAGGCTCATTCTTTGGAGTGAATAAAAAATGCTCCTTATTATATAGGTGTAAATTCATAGCTTTTATATCCTCTATAAATATACTTGGTATTCTTTTTACTTTTAAGGGTTTATTTTTAGCTTGAAAATATAGTAAACTTTCCTCCAGATTGATATCCTTTACTTTTAATCTGTTTACTTCAACTGGTCTTAAAAATGAATATGCAACGAACCTAACATAAAGTAAAAGGTAGGGATCATTCTTTCTTAACCAATCAACAATATCTTTTAATTCTTTTTTTGTGAAAGTACGATCTGTTTTTGCTTTGGTCTTTTCGTTGGAAATATCTTTAATAAAATTTCTATCAATTATATCCAGCTGATTCTCCATAATTGAGAAAAGAGCAGATAAAGATGCTTTTGAGTTGTTTCTAGTTCTTGCAGAAGTTTCTTTTAATTTGTGGTTTAAGAATTTAAGAACCGCAGATTTATTTAACTCTTGAATATCTTTAATTGAGTTTTTAGCACCTATAAATTCAATGAATTGATTCTTGGTTGTTCTGTAACTCGAAGCCGTTACTTTTGCAACTGTTAATTTTGAATGATCGTAAGCCAGATCTAATGCTTCTTTTATTGAGTGTATTTCTTTAGACTCGTTTAACTCAAAATTATCTTGATTGTCTTTTTTAGTATAAGGGGAATAACCATTAGAAAAGCGTTCTTTCATCGCTCTTTTACAGGATTTTAAAAAATCATATCTTAAAGACATGGTGCGTAATCTGTTTACACCAAATTTTCGATTTGATTGTCTTTCTAATAAATTTGTCTCTGGATTTCTAAAATACCAAACAATACACCAAGATTTTTTTAAAGCGTTGCTTTTTTCTGCTTTTGTAAGAATATCCCATTTTTTGACATTAACTCCGCCAGTATAAAGGGAAATGGTATATTTCTTCTTCATTAGATTTGTAGTGGCTAAGAAGAAGTCTAAACCTTGTCGTTTAGCGTTTCGTTTACTCTTTTTCTTCTTTTTACCCATAGTAAAATATGTTAAGTTTTAGCACTTAAAACACTTACTATGAGTAACTTGGTTAAAATTTTAATTTGTAGCGAGAACGGGATTTGAACCCGTGACCTCAGGGTTATGAATTCTACGTTAAAATCTTAAAAATAGTTAAAACAATGATTTACAAATAGTTAGTGTTTTATTATTTGTCCCTAAACAGTAAAAAACCGTTACGTTTAGCGTTACGGTTATATTATTTTTTTAATACAACTTAGTTGAATTTATTGCTAATATAATAATATATTAGTTGCATATGTGCAACTAATTTGTGAATGTGATAAAAATGACATTGTGTTTATAATTTTCTATAATTTATTAAACATAAGTGGCTGTAATTTATTATATTTAAATGCTTATGAGAAATAAAAAATTAGAAGAGTACAGGAAAGAAATTGCAAAAAATAAAGAAATAATAAAAACACTTTTAAAAACCAAAACAAAAGACGAAATAGAGACTGCTACTTCATCTCTGACAATATTTTAATCACTCTATTTTGACATTGTACTTCAAACCACAAACTATATTCTTTGTTGGTTAATAATTTTGGGTGCATTTCAATAATTTCATTTTTCAAAACATTAATCTTATTATGTTCTTCATTCGTAATATGCGTATCTAAATGCGTACTATTTTTATCCTCAATCACCTTTTGAAGCAATATTCTTGCTCCTTCGGACATCTTACGCTCTCCAGATTCCCATAATTGAACAGTTCTAATACCTACTCCAAGCAGTTTTCCAAAAGAAGTCTGGCTTAAAGACAATTCATTCCTAATTTTTTTAACATTTAAAAAGCTCATAATCAGTTTAATATGAATTATTTTATTTTTTTTTACGTATAATGTGCATATATATGTATATTATGCATATCTTTGTTGAAAGATTGTTAGTAAATGTACAAAAATTAGTACCAATAATCTAATAATAGTACAACTATATACTGTTATGTAGAATCAATATA
>Ga0209502_10001319_pt1 | contig 23148 bp, 28 predicted proteins | sample ArcticOcean_MG_C_10_FD_187442 | JGI IMG/M metagenome (GOLD analysis project Ga0209502, IMG submission 187442) | Marine microbial communities from western Arctic Ocean - ArcticOcean_MG_CB11_90 (SPAdes) (version 2) | ecosystem: Environmental > Aquatic > Marine > Oceanic | place: Arctic Ocean... | reverse complement strand
AATTAGACTGCAAAAAAGAAGTTAAATAAATAGTTATTAAGATTGCATATCAAAGGGTACTAAAACTAATATAAAAAAAGAAGCTGATGATAATAGCCCGTAAACCCAAGATTTTAAAATCCATCCATTCTTTTTATTTTTCCAATTTATCCTAAAAGCTTGCCCAGAAAAAATCATTAATAATAATAAAATTAGTCCAAAATAAGAGGGTAAATAGATATCAGGTAACATAGAAAATAATTTAACATAAACAACCATAATATTATGACAATTTTTTTAATTATCCTTTTAGCAATTTTGTTTGCAAACCTCCCCTGGTCGACTAATTATTTTTTGATTTTTTTTAAGAAGCCAAAAAAAAATATGTTTCTAATACTCGTTGAACTAATTCTTTATTATTTTATTTTTGGAGGTGTTCTTCTGTTAATGGAGAAACAAATCATTGGAAACACCCACAACCAAGATTGGGAGTTTTATGCGATAACCTTTTGCCTCTTTATTGTTTTTTCATTTCCTGGCTTTATTTATAAGATCATTTGGAAAAAATAATCAAAAAATTATTAATTATAGGTTGCGGGAAGCTCGGACAAAGAATTGGAAAGAACCTTACTGAATTGCCTATAGAAATTATTGGAATTAAAAGAAAATTACCAAAGATCACTCCAAGATTTGAAATACTTGCTCTAGATATCTTCTCAGATAAATTCTCAGCCAATGTTAGACTTATTAGCCCAGATTTTGTTATCTATTGCGTTTCATCTGATTCTCAGACAGAAGAAAGTTACCAAAAAAACTATGTTGAAGGCCTAGGAGTTAGTATAAAAGCATTAGGGCAATTAGATAATTTTCAACATTTATTTTTTGTATCAAGCACTCGTGTTTATGGGCAAGTTACAGAAAAATTTTTATCTGAATCAATAAACCCCCAACCATCTGATTATGGAGGCAGGGCATTATTAGACGCTGAAAAATGTTTAAAAAAAACATTATTTAAATCAACTATTCTTAGGCTTTCTGGAATTTATGGAGATGATAGGCATCATTTGTTAGGAATTGCTTCCGACATTAAGAAATGGCCACTAGAAGACCGTTGGACAAATAGAATACATGAAGAGGATGCCGTTTCTTTTATTAGCTTTTTACTTACTCAAATACTTAATAAAAAAGAGATTGAGAGTTTGTATTTAGTAACAGATAGCCAACCTGTTTCTTTATATGAAGTTCTTAATTGGATTAGATCTGAGCTTGGACTCTCACTAGACAAAACTCCCATTCCCAAGAAAATCAATGGAAAAAAACTCGTATCAGAAATACTACCAAGGCTAAATTTTTCTTTTAAACACCCTAATTATAAAACTGGATATGCTCAGATGATCGCCAAATTAAATAAAACAACTTAATTAGAATATTGATTGAAGATTAAGGCTAGGATAGAATGGCGCGTCGGAGAAATTGTAATAGGCGCGTAGCTCAGTTGGTTAGAGCACCACATTGACATTGTGGGGGTCGTTGGTTCGAATCCAATCGCGCCTACCATTTTTCCTTTAATAACTCTATCTTGATTAACTAAAACCTTATAAAATAATGGTTTATATAAGAAATTAATTATGCCAGATATAAAATTACCAGATGGTTCAATAAGACAATATAAAGAGCCTGTTACAGTAGCTAATATTGCTAGTGATATTGGTGAAGGTTTATTTCGTGCATCATTAGCTGGCAAGGTTAATGACCAACTAGTTGATTTAAATTTTGAGATTTCAGAAAATTCGACCTTATCTATCATTACAGCAAAAAATCCCGAGGGCTTAGAAATTATAAGGCATTCAACTGCACATTTGCTTGCACATGCAGTCAAGGAAATTTATCCAGAAGCACAAGTAACTATTGGACCTGTTATTGATGATGGTTTTTATTATGATTTTTCTTATGAAAGACCATTTACGCCTGAAGATCTGATTTTGATAGAAAAAAAGATGATGGAGTTAGTCAAACAAAATTTATCAGTAACTAAGAAAATAACTCCAAGAAATGAAGCAGTTAAATTTTTTAAAGATAATGGTGAGAATTATAAAGCTGAAATTATCCAATCAATCCCTAAAGAAGAAGAAGTTTCTTTGTATTCACAAGGTAACTTTACAGATTTGTGTCGAGGTCCTCATACCCCCTCAACTGGAAAATTAAAAATCTTTAAATTAATGAATGTCGCAGGAGCATACTGGAGAGGCGATTCTAGCAATGAAATGCTGCAGAGAATTTATGGAACTGCTTGGGCAACAAAAGAAGACATGGCTTCATATTTACTTCGCTTAGAAGAAGCAGAAAAGCGCGATCATCGAAAATTAGGGAAGCAACTTGACCTGTTTCATTTGCAAGATAATGCACCTGGGATGGTTTTTTGGCACCCAAAAGGGTGGGCTCTATGGCTTCAAATAGAAAATTATATGCGCGAAATGTTTAAAGAATATAGTTATCAAGAAATCAAGACACCAACAGTTTTAGATAAAGGACTTTGGGAAAAATCTGGGCATTGGGAAAGTTACCATGAAAATATGTTTACAACTTCTTCTGAAAATAGGGAGTATGCGGTTAAACCAATGAATTGCCCAGGACATGTCCAAATATTTAACAATAATCTTCACAGTTATCGAGATCTTCCGTTACGGTTAGCCGAGTTCGGTTCTTGCCATAGAAATGAACCTTCTGGAGCTCTGCATGGATTAATGCGAGTTAGAGGATTTACTCAAGATGATGCACATATATTTTGTACTGAAGACCAAATAAAAGATGAAGTAAAAAACTTTAATGAAATGCTTTATAAAGCATATGCTGATTTTGGTTTTGAAGAAATTTTAGTAGTTTTATCAACTCGTCCTGAAAAAAGAATTGGTTCAGATGAGGTATGGGACAAAGCAGAAAAGTCACTTGAAAGTGCGATGCAAGAAATTGGACTTGATTACAATACTCAAGCAGGAGAGGGTGCATTTTATGGCCCAAAAATTGAATATACGTTAAAGGACAGCTTAGGGCGCTTATGGCAATGCGGCACAATTCAATTAGATTTTAACTTACCAGAAAGGTTAGGTGCTGAATACGTTGCTGAAGATAATAGTAGAAAAATACCAGTTATGCTTCACAGGGCAATTGTTGGATCTATGGAAAGGTTTATTGGTATCTTAGTAGAACATTATGCAGGATTAATGCCTGTATGGCTGGCACCAACTCAAGTTGTAGTATTAAATATTGCAGATGCTCATATAGGTTATTCTAAAGAGGTCGTGGAGATTTTTAAGAAAAATGAGATTAGATGCGATTCGGACTTGAGAAATGAGAAGATTACCTATAAAATACGCGAACACAGTATTCAGAAGGTACCTTACTTAATAGTAATAGGTGACCGAGAAGTAGAAAAAAGACATGTTACCGTGCGAACCCAAAAAGGCGAAGATTTAGGTTCAATGTTAATTGATGATTTTATTAAACATCTTTCGAGAGACATTAAAGCTAAAGCCTAATAATATGAGGTTGCGCGGTTTATTTTTTTATAAAAAGGGGTTTAACTATAGCTTTAGATAAAAATGTGCGAATTAATAGGGATATTAAAGCTCAAGAGATTCGCTTAGTTGGTTTGAAAGGCGAGCCTTTGGGAATTGTATCTCTAGAGCAAGCTTTTGAAAGTGCTGAAGAGCAAGATACTGATTTAGTTGAAATTGCACCAAAAGCAGTTCCACCAGTTTGTAAGCTGATGGATTTTGGAAAATTTAAATATGCTCAAAGCAAGCAAATGCATGCAGCTAGGTTAAAGCAGAAAAATGTTCAAGTAAAAGAAGTGAAATTTAGACCTGGAACTGATGACGGTGATTATCAGATTAAATTAAGAAATTTAATAAGGTTTTTATCTGTAGGTGATAAAGCTAAAGTAACTTTAAGATTTAGAGGTAGGGAGATTGCTCACCAACAACTTGGCTTGGCTTTATTAAAAAGAGTTGAAGCAGACTTAATAGAACATGCTGTCTGTGAGCAATTCCCAAAAATGGAAGGAAGGCAAATGGTAATGGTTTTAGCCCCTCTCAAAAAGGTAAAGCCAAAATCAGAAGGTAAAGTTACTAAAGTGCAACAAGATAAGCAAGAAGCTGAAGTAGAAAAGAAAGTAATTGAGAGTGATAAGGCCTAATAGGCATGCCGATGCATTCATAATAAAAGGAGAATAAAATGCCAAAAATGAAAACAAAAAGTGGTGCAAAAAAACGCTTTAAATTCCTAGGTAGCGGCGCTATAAAGCGTACAAAATCTCATCTTCAACATATTTTGACCAAGAAGACAACAAAGCAAAAAAGACATCTTCGTGGAACCCAAATTATTTCATCGTCAGACGCAAAGCGCGTTCGTGCGATGATGCCAACGCAATAAGGAGAGAATATAATGCCTAGAGCAAATCGTAGCGTACCAGCTAGAGCAAGACATAAGAAGGTAATAGATGCTGCAAAAGGATTTCGCGGTAGAAGGAAAAATGTTTATAGAATAGCCAAACAGGCTGTTATGAAAGCTGGCCAATATGCTTACCGCGATCGCAGACAAAAGAAGCGTGTGTTTAGAGCTTTGTGGATAGCAAGAATTAATGCTGGCTCAAGAGAGTGTGGTTTAACGTATAGCCGTTTTATGAATGGACTAAAAAAAGCTTCAGTTGAAGTTGATAGAAAAGTACTAGCTGATATGGCTGTTTTTGATAAGCCTGCTTTTGAAAAGTTTGTTGAATTAGCTAAAACCGGCCTTGGAAATTAAATATTAGAAGTTTTTTAAAAAAAGGAGGCCTATGTGTCTCCTTTTTTATTAGAATAGACATATGGATCATCTAAAAGAATTAATTGAATTAGCAAAAAAAGATTTTGATGAGTGCAAAACTCTGACAGAACTAGATAATTCAAAATCTAAATACATTGGTAAAACTGGACCTTTAACTGAGGCTATGCGTGGACTTTCTAAATTATCAAATGAAGAAAAGCCAAAGGCAGGAGTTTTTATTAATCAAGTTAAACAGTCAATCGAGTTATTATTGGATAATAGAAAAGAGGCTATTCAAAAAGCAGCAATGCTTTTTCAATTAAAAAATGAGTATATTGATGTAACCTTACCTGGGCTTAAACAGTCAAAAGGAAGCCTCCATCCGATCTCTTTAACAATGCATCGAATAGAGAATATTTTTCATTCCATCGGCTTTGATTTGGCAACCGGTCCCGAAATCGAAGATGATTATCATAATTTTACAGCTTTAAATATTCCAGAGTCACACCCTGCTAGAGCGATGCATGACACATTTTATATTGATAAAAATCATGTCTTAAGAACTCATACTTCACCAGTACAGGTTAGATATATGAAGGATAATCAACCTCCTTTAAAAGTTATCTCGCCAGGGAGAGTTTATCGAGTAGACTCGGACGCAACTCATTCCCCAATGTTCCACCAAGTTGAAGGTTTGTGGATTGATGAAAGTGTTAATTTTGCAAATCTTAAAGGCGTAGTTCAAGATTTTCTACAAAAATTTTTCGAAGATAATAGTTTAACAATTCGTTTCAGACCATCTTTTTTCCCTTTTACAGAACCATCTGCTGAGATTGATATGAGCTGGAATGGTGGATGGTTAGAAATCGGTGGTTGTGGCATGGTTCACCCTAAAGTATTAAATCAAGTAAATATAAACACTGAAGAATTTCAAGGCTTTGCATTTGGCTTAGGCGTAGAGCGATTGACCATGCTGAAATATCATATTGATGATTTAAGACCATTTTTTACTAATGATTTAAGGTTTTTAAAGCAGTTTGGAGATCAATAATGCAATTTTCTAAAACATGGCTTCAAGAGTTTTTTGATAAACCAATTGATAAAGTTGATTTAGCTGGGCTTTTAACAATGTCAGGATTGGAAGTAGATGATGTTCAAGATTTATCTAAAATATCAAAATTAATAGTTGTAGGCGAAATAGTAAATATAGAAAAACATCCAGACGCAGATCGTTTAAATGTATGCCAGGTTGATATAGGATTAGAAAAGTCGATTCAAATTGTTTGCGGAGCACCTAATGCTAGAGTTGGAATTAAAGTACCTTGTGCTTTAGTAGGGGCTAAGTTAACAGACTTTGAGATTAAAAAAGCAAAATTAAGAGGGGTTGAGTCTAATGGTATGTTGTGCTCTGCTAAGGAATTAGGAGTTAGTCAGGATTCTGAAGGCCTCTATGAGCTTGGGTTAGATAAAAAAGTAGGCCAGTTAATAATTGATGCCTTATCATTAAATGATGTTGTTTACACTCTTTCCTTAACGCCTAATCGCGCTGACTGTTTAAGTATGCTAGGCATCGCAAGAGAGTTGTCAGCATTATCAGAATTGCCATTAAAAAAAATAAATAATCAATTAGTAAGTGAAAGCTTCGCTTTAGACCAGAAGGTTAAAATTGATGAGAAAGATTCCTGTCCAAGATATTGCGGTATTCAAATTAGAAATATTAATAATAAAGTCACTTTACCTGCGTGGATTCAGCAAAATTTAGAAAAAAGTGGAATTAGCTCAATTAATCCAGTAGTAGATATATCAAATTATGTTTTAATCGAAATGGGGCAACCACTTCATGCTTTTGATCAATTGAAAATTAGTGGTGACATTTCAGTTAGAACAGCAAATAAAAACGAATCTCTTCAACTACTTAATGATCAAAATATAAAGTTTGAGGGTATTGAATTAATTATCGCAGATGAGCGGGGCCCTTTAGCACTTGCTGGAATAATGGGCGGAGACTCTTCTGCTGTTAATATTAATACAACAGAAATATTTGTTGAGAGCGCATACTTTGATCCTACTTGTATTGCAGGTAGAGCAAGATCATTTGGGTTAAATACAGATTCATCTCATAGGTTTGAAAGAGGAGTTGACTTTAGAAAGACCTCAGTTGCATTAAAAAGGGCAGCAACATTAATAATTGAATTCTGTGGAGGGGAGTGCTCAAATATATTAGATATCGAAAGCAACCTTCCAAAAAGAGAGGCTATTAAACTTAGAGCTAAAAAAGTGCAAGATATTATGGGGGTAGCTTTAAAACATAATGATATTAAGTCTGTTTTAGATAAATTAAATTTTACTTACTCTGATTATAAGGATGGATTCTTAATAACGCCGCCAAGTTTTAGGTTTGATTTGTCAATCGAAGAAGATCTGGTTGAGGAAGTAATAAGAATCTACGGGTACAATAATATCCCAGCTTTAACTCCAATTAGTCAGGCTAAAATGATTGGATCCCCAAATAGTAAAAAAAGTATTTATTCAATTAAATCCTCACTAGTTAATTTAGGGTACAACGAAGTTGTAACATACAGTTTTATTGATAAAGAAACTGAGGAAAAATTACATTCCAATTTAAATATAATTCAATTGCAAAATCCAATTGCCTCTCAAATGAATGTTATGCGATCTAAGTTATGGGGCAGCCATATTGAAGCATTAATTTATAATCTTAATAGAGGGCAAAATCATATTAGGATTTTTGAGATTGCACCCGTATATCAAAAGAGGAAATCTGATTTTAAAGAGACTTTAATGCTATCAGGCCTTGTATATGGAGATTATATTCCGGAGCAATGGGGTGGGGATAAAAGAGAAACAAATTTTTATGATATTAAAGGGGATATAGAGATAATATCAAGTAATACAGTAAGTATAGGTGCCCCTAAAAATACCGTACCAGAGATTTTTCATCCAGGACAGGCGGCAGAATTAATGAGGGATCAAACTTCAGTTGGATGGCTAGGTCAACTCCATCCTGCATGGCAACAAAAATATGAATTAACTGGAAAAACTTATCTCTTTGAATTATCTATGGAAAGCTTAATTAATTCAAAAGATGTAAAAATTAAATTACCTTCTAAATTCCCACCATTAAGGCGGGATATTTCAGTATTAGTTGATAAGGATATAAATGTGGGAGGGATGGTTAGTGAAGTAAGTGCTCAGGCTGTTAATGGGGTAATTGACTTCTATCCTTTTGATATATATGAAGGTAAAGGTATAGAAAAAGACAAAAAAAGTATTGCTTTTCTGATACTTATGCAAGATACTTATAAAACACTTGAGGATGAAGAAGTAAGCAATATAGTCAACCAAGTGTTAGGTATATTACAAAAAAAATTTAAAGCATTACTTCGTTAAAGTTTTTTAAGAGCAATAAAAAATTATGACCCTAACAAAAGCAGATTTATCAGAAACCTTATTCAACAAAGTTGGCCTTAATAAAAGTGAGGCAAAAGAAATGGTTGAAGCTTTTTTTGAGGAAATTAAAGGTTCTTTAGAAAGTGGTGATAGTGTCAAACTCTCTGGTTTTGGAAATTTTGATTTAAGAACAAAAGCTGAAAGACCGGGTAGAAATCCAAAAACTGGTAAAGAAATACCAATTAAAGCACGAAGAGTAGTGACATTTCACGCAAGCCAAAAATTAAAAACTAGTGTAGAAGAGACATCCCCTGGAAAGAAAACATAAAAAAATACTCCCCCAAATACCATCAAAAAGGTATTTTGCAATTGGGGAGGCGAGTAAACTTTGTGATTTGAAGCCACACGTTTTAAGATATTGGGAGCAAGAGTTTCCTCAATTAACGCCGGTTACAAGAAGGGGCAACAGAAGGTATTACCAGCAAGAAGAACTTTTGTTGATTCGAAAGATTCGGCAATTACTGTATTTTGAAGGATTTACAATTCAAGGTGCAAAATCTAAGTTATTAGATCGACAATTTGTAAAAGACACAATTTCAAAAGTTGAAATTGAAAAAGCTCAAGCCGAGCTACCCCTTTCTGCTGATCAGCAAGCAAGTAATAACTCAGAAAATCTTGATAATCTTAAGATTCAACTAAATGAAATTCTAAAAATCTTGAAGTAACTTTTATTCGGGGCGTAGCGCAGCCTGGTAGCGTACTTGCATGGGGTGCAAGGGGTCGTGAGTTCGAATCTCACCGCTCCGACCAATTAAAAATAATAAAGCAAGCTAGATAGATTTATCTGTCAATACTTAGTGCTTGCCACCTATGTAAGTAAATACTTTTTTCAATGAACTAAATTTATATTACAAATACTGATTAAATTTATATTCATGGTATTTTTATTAGTTATTTTTTCGGTGTCAGTAAATTTAACTTTTCTCATTCCTTATTGCTAAACTAAAAAAAAATAATTAAGGAATAATTTAATATTGACACAACGCCATAAAATTGACACAGTAGTATATAACGAATGAAAGATTATACTTTTAGTTTCGTTAAGAAACGGAATTTTATTTAAACTAAACAGGAGTAGTTTATGAATAAATTATTATTAATCACAGTATTAGGCTTTCTTATGCTTGGCTGTGCTGCACAAGAAGAAGTTAAAGCTTTCCATCCAACTGATGATGTTAGCTCTCAGTCACAGGGCGGTAAAGGCCATACAAGTGACGGCTCTGAAGTTCATTTACCTTAGTATTATTTGTTAATAAGGTAATTTTATTTAAACTAAACAGGAGTAGTTTATGTATAAATTATTATTAATTACGGTTATAGGTTTTATGATGATTGGTTGTTCTTCAGAAAATGAAGAAGTTCAAGCCGAAGCGGAGCCAGAAGCTCAAGCAGAATCAGGAGTTAAAGCTTTCCATCCAACTGATGATGTTAGCTCTCAGTCACAGGGCGGTAAAGGCCATACAAGTGACGGCTCTGAAGTTCATTTACCTTAGTATTATTTGTTAATAAGGTAATTTTATTTAAACTAAACAGGAGTAGTTTATGAATAAATTATTATTGATCTCAGCTTTAGGTTTTCTTGTAGTGGGATGTGCTGCACAGGAAGAGGCTGTTAAACCTTACCATCCAACTGACGACATTAGCGCACAATCACAAGGCGGTAAAGGTCATACAAGTGACGGCTCTGAAGTTCAATTAGAGGCACCAGTAGTAGCTGAGGCGCCAGCAGTTAAACCTTTCCATCCAACTGACGATGTAAATGGTCAATCACAAGGCGGTAAGGGCCATACAAGTGACGGCTCTGAAGTTCAATTACCTTAAAATAACTTTTTTTTAAGGTATTAAGGTAATTATTAAGCTCAAAGAGGATAAGATTATCTAATGATTTTACTTAGATAATCTTCATGCTCATCATCATAGTCGAAATGAAAATCAGGAATAATATAATTAATGTAAATCTCAAGTTGAACTTTTGTAGTTACTTGTAACTGCATCTTCAATGATCTGCTTTATGTTTAATGTTTTTTAATTAACCATAAAAAAGGAGAAATACTATGTGGACACAACCTCAAGCAACTGAAATGCGTTTTGGTTTTGAAGTGACTATGTACGTTTGCAATCGCTAGTTTCATATGAAATTCAGTAATTGTAAGAATACAGAAATTACTCTTTGGCCGTTTCATAATTGGAAATGTACTTGTCCAATTTGTTCAGCCGAAGCTATTTAATTAACTTTTCTTTAAGGAGAAATATTATGTGGACAACACCAGCTGCAACAGAAATGCGTTTTGGTTTTGAAGTAACCATGTACGTAATGAACAAGTAATTTATTTGTTCTGATGAAAAAGCCCGATTTTTTATCGGGCTTTTTTTATTTCCATTAGAATGTAGAGTATGAAATATATTTTTATATCAATAATTATTTTTTTACTTTCTGGTTGTCAATCAATTAATCCAATCTTCAAAGAAAATCCTAACAAAAAAGAAACTAAGATTGAAGAATCAGGCGCTTACTCCTTAAATGATGGACCAGAAGAAAATCTAGATGAGATTCCAAATGCTAAACCACAATATGAAGCACTCTCAAAATGGACATTAGTTTACGAATCTTCTGATTCAAAAGCAAAGTATTATGCAAATATTTTAGAAATAAAACCAAATAAAAAATTCTCTAAATTAAGGTTGTGGACGATAGAAGACTTTAATTTATTACAAGAGGTAGCCAGCTATAAGTATTTATCAATTAAAAGCTTTACTGAGTTTGATTGTAAGTACTCTAAAATAAGAATTATGGGGTATTCACTTTATGAAAAGAACATGGCTAAAGGTGGCATAGTATTTTCAAAAGGCACGCCATTTGAATGGCAAAAAATTAATAAAAATACAATTAATGAAAAGTATTTAGATATTGCTTGTAAAGAATCAGGCCTAAGTTAGTTAAATTCAGAAAAGAATTTTTTCCTGAGGGATATAGTCCCCTAATATCTCTTTAAAATCATTTTGTATTAATTTTAAATTATTACTTGAATTTGCTTCGAAGCGTAAAACTATAACAGGTGTTGTATTAGATGCTCTCATAAGACCAAAGCCATAATCATATTCAACTCGTAAACCATCTATTTTAATAATTTCAATTGCATTTTGAAATTTTGCTTCATTTTGTAAGACCTTGATAATTCTGTGCTGCTCACCTTCTTTTAGTTTTATATTTAATTCTGGGGTGCTAAATGATTTAGGCAGAGCCTCTAAAATTTCTGAAGGATTATCAAAATGACTTAAAATTTCAATTAAACGAGCACCTGCATAAATACCATCATCAAAACCATACCATCGGTCATTAAAAAACATATGCCCACTCATTTCCCCAGCAAGAATTGCTTTAGATTCTTTCATCTTTGCTTTAATTAATGAATGCCCAGTTTTCCATATAATCGGTATTCCTCCACGATTCTCAATCCAGGAAAATAAGTGTCTTGTTGATTTAACATCAAAGATTATCGATGCCCCTGGGTTCTTTTTTAATACATCTTCTGCAAATAATAAAAGCTGACGATCTGGAAAAATAATTTCACCTTTTTTTGTTACAACACCCAAACGGTCTCCATCCCCATCAAATGCTAATCCGAGCTCACTTTCGCCTTTTAATAAAGCCTCTTGAAGGCTGACTAAATTTTTTACGTTTGATGGGTCTGGATGATGATTTGGAAAATTACCATCGATATTACAAAAAAGTGACTCTACTTGAGCACCTATACCTTTGTACAATTCTTCAGCACAAATACTTGCAGCCCCATTTCCACAATCAATTGCTACACGTATTGGCCGTGCTAACTTTATATCACTATAAATTTTTTCAAGGTAAGCCGGCTTAAGGTCTGAATTACTCATCTTCCCTTTACCGATTAGGTATTTTTCTTTAATGATTCTTTTGTATAAAGCTTGAATATCATCGGTGGACAATGTCTTACTGTTGATAACAATTTTAAATCCATTATATTCAGGAGGGTTGTGGCTACCCGTAATCATAATGCCAGACTGAGTGTTGAGGTGATGCGTGCTGAAATACAACATGGGGGTAGTTACCAATCCAATATTGACTACATTAATTCCTGTAGAAAGTAACCCTTTGGACAACAAGTTAAACATATGGGGGCTAGAGAGGCGACCATCATAACCTACACATATATCTTTTTGATTCTGCTCAAGTGCCACACTACCAATTGATTTACCAATTTGAATTACCGAACTATCATTTAGAGTTTTACCAACTACACCACGAATATCATAGGCTTTGAAAATATTTTTTTCAGGGAATTCTTTATTCGTATTCATCTATCCATGCCAATTGTATTGCCTCTAAAATGCGTTCTCCACATTTACTAGGGTCATCATCAAAACCGTCAAGATCTAAAACCCATTGACGTAAATCTGTAAATCTTATGGTTTTAGGATCCACTTCTGGATTGTTATCGTAAAGTATTTCTGCAATTTTAAGAGTATCTGTCCAGTGCATGTTATTTCCCTCTATTTAAACAATATTAATTGAATTATAGCGGAACTTTAAAGTCGTAACGTATTGATTTTTTACGCATAGGAATGGAAAAATTCTATCTTAGCCGTGATAAAATAATGACTCTATAAATTTTAAGAATATTTAATACGTATGTTTAATAAATCTAATTCCCTTGATAAGGTAGACCCAGAAATTTGGAAACAAATTGTTAATGAGACTCGTCGACAAGAAGAGCATATAGAATTAATTGCATCTGAAAACTATACAAGCCATGCCGTAATGGAAGCACAGGGCTCTCAGCTAACTAATAAATATGCAGAAGGCTATATCGGAAAGAGGTTTTATGGTGGTTGCGAGTTTATTGATGAAGTTGAGCAGCTAGCTATAGATAGACTAAAAAAACTTTATGGTGCCGAATATGTAAATGTTCAACCACATTCTGGGAGTCAAGCTAATCAAGCTGTTTATTTTGCTGTGCTAAAACCAGGTGACACAATAATGGGGATGAATTTAGGCCATGGGGGGCACCTTACACATGGTTCACCAGCTAATTTATCAGGAAAACTATTTAATATTGTTGCTTACGGGCTTAATGATAAAGAAGAGATTGATTATGATGAGATGGAAAAATTAGCTATTAAATCAAAACCACAGTTAATAATTGGTGGGGCTTCGGCATACGCATTAAGATTTGATTGGAAAAGGATGAGTCAAATTGCTAAAAAAGTCGGTGCTTATTTTATGGTAGATATTGCGCATTATTCTGGTTTAGTTGCTGGAGGGGTTTATCCAAACCCAGTGCCTTATGCAGATTTTGTAACCTCCACAACACACAAGTCTCTTCGTGGTCCTCGAGGTGGATTTATTATAGCTAAGCCGGAATTCGAAAAAATAATTAATTCATATGTTTTTCCTGCATTACAGGGCGGGCCTTTAATGCATGTAATAGCAGGTAAAGCTATTGCATTTGGTGAAGCACTTAAGCCAGAATTTAAGACATACCAAGCTCAGGTCATTAAGAATGCTCAAGTTTTAGTGAATTCGCTTCAATCTAGAGGGTACCGAATTATTTCTGGAAGAACTGAATCCCACGTATTTTTAGTTGATTTACGCCCTCAAAACTTGACTGGAAAAGCAGCGGATATTTTATTAGGTCAAGCTCATATTACTATTAATAAGAATTCAATCCCTGATGATCCTGAAAGTCCATTCGTTACCTCTGGAATAAGGCTTGGAACACCAGCAATAACTACTAGAGGGTTTAAAGAAAAAGAATCAGCCTTAGTGGGAGAATATATTGCTGATGTTCTTGATAGCCCTCAAGATAAAACTATTGTCGAAAAGGTTAGAAAAAAAGTAAATGATTTAACTAAGAAATTCCCTGTTTATGGTAAATAACATTATATGAAATGTCTTTTTTGTAGGGATGATGACACCCAGGTTATTGACTCACGCGTAATTGATGAAGGAAGAAAAATACGCCGCCGACGCGAATGTAAAATCTGCCAAAAAAGGTTTACCACTTATGAGCATGCAGAGCTAACCTTGCCTTATGTTGTAAAGCAGGATGGTAAAAGAGAAGAGTTCAATCGAAAAAAATTGCTACACTCTTTAACGCGCGCACTTCATAAAAGACCTGTGCCTGTTGAGTATGTCGATAAAGCAGTTGAAGATATACTATCAAAATTACTAGCAAAAGGTGAAAGAGAAATAAACTCTAGAGATTTGGGAGAGAGTGTCATGTATGAATTAAAAAAGCTAGATAAAATTGCTTATATTCGATTTGCATCTGTATACAGGAGTTTCTCAGATGTGGAGGATTTTAGTGAAGCTATTAAAGATTTAGATTAAAGCTTGAATGATAAAATAAATTTTAAATTTATGAATCAGGCTTTAGCGCTTGCTAAAAAAAGCCAGGGGCGACCTCGTCCAAATCCTTCTGTAGGCGCAATAGTAGTTAAGGATAACAAAATAGTAGGAAGGGGTTCCCATAAAATTTCTGGTAAAGACCATGCAGAAGTAATTGCTCTTAAAGATGCTGGAGCGTTAGCTAAAGGTGCTGACTTATATGTCACTTTAGAGCCATGCAATCACCAAGGGAAAACCCCCCCTTGCACTAATACAATAATTTCCGCAGGCATCTCCAATGTATATATAGCAATGAAAGACCCAAATCCATTAGTAAATGGCTTGGGAATTGAGTATCTAAAGAATAATGGTGTAAGCGTCACTTCTGGAATTATGGAAGGCGAAGCTGAAAGGCTTAACTTAGGATTTATAAATAGAATGACAAAGTCGAGGCCATATATAAGATCAAAAATCGCTATGTCAATAGATGGAAAAACAAGTTTATTTAATGGAAAAAGTCAGTGGATAACTTCTGAAGCATCCCGTGCAGATGTTCAGAAATGGAGATTAAAATCTTGTGCAATTTTAACTGGGAAGGGAACAGTTAATAGTGACAACCCTAGTTTGTCTATTAGAACTATTCCCTCAAATCATCAACCATTAAGAATTATTTTGGATAGCCATCTTCGGGTTAAAAGCGATTCAAAATTATTACAACAAAGCAATGTAATAGTCATGTATGGAGCTGATAAAAATTCAAATCTAAAAAACCTAAAAAATACTAAAGCAGAATTTATTAAAATGCCATTATTAGATAATAAGATTAGCCTTGCGGAGGTGATGGCTTATTTAAATGAACTACAAATAAATGAATTATGGGTTGAGGCTGGCCCAAATTTAAATGGTGAATTATTAAAGTTAAAGCTCTTGGATGAATTAATTACATATACTGCCCCATATATAATGGGTGGAAGTGCTAATAGTATGTTTAATGCCCCAATTTTGGAAGACATGAAGGATAAAATTAAAATTTCCATACTAGATTGTAGAAATGTTGGTGAAGATATTCGAATTCAAGCTATGGTGAATAAAGACGATGTGGATTGATTCGCATTGCCATATGGATAGCGAGCTGTTATATCAAAATTCTGAAAAAGTGATTAATGCATGTATTACTGAAGGTGTAGACCGTATAATTATTCCTTCTGTTAGTAAGGCAAATTTCGATAAAATAATAAAGATAGCGGGTAAGTATAAGCAGTGTGTTTATGCTCTTGGATTTCATCCAATGTATTTAAGTGATTTTGAGGATGGCGACCTTGACTTATTGGAGCATTATTTGTTAAACAATAATGCCGTAGCTGTGGGGGAGATTGGTCTAGATTTGTTTGTTCAAAAAAACAATCAGGCTCTTCAGGAAGATATATTTCAATCTCAATTGAAAATTGCAAAAAAATTTGATTTACCAGTAATCATGCATGTTCGTGGGGCTATCGATTTAGTTTTAAAAAACTTAAGGAAAATTAAAGTGAGAGGTGGGATTGCTCATGCCTTTAATGGTAGCTTTCAACAAGCCGACCAATTAATTGAATTAGGTTTTAAGTTGGGGTTTGGGGGAATGATGACTTATCCAAGATCAAAACATATACAAGCACTTGCAAAACAGCTCCCTATCGAGGCGATTGTCCTAGAAACAGATTCTCCAGATATGCCTCCAGAATGGTTAGGTAATGATAAAAATAATCAACCAAAAGAGTTGGGTAGGATTGCTGAGTTTTTTTGCCATTTAAGAGGTTTGGAACCTTCAAAAACAGCTGATATTATAAGGGTTAATACTATAGAAGCTATTCCAAAATTAGGTGAGTTATGCACATGACTTCAACAGTTACTTTAAGTTTTTTAAAAAAAATGAGCAATCTCAATGACATACACTAACCTATTGATTTTAATAGATTTTTTTTACGATTAAAAATTAAGCGTTTAAAAAAAATCCTTTAAAATTCATAGGTTGCATTTTTAAACAACATTAACTCACAATGTTATCCACAGATATTGTGGACGTAATATTTACCATACCTGAGGAGGTAAGATTTATGTTGGTAGATGGAAAGCATTATAAGACTATTTGGCCAAATAAAGCCCTTACAGGAGTCACAATTATTGATCAAACATATCTTCCATTTGAGTTTAAATTAACTGAGCTGACTAGCTTGGGAGAGGTCGTAGAGGCCATTAAATTCATGAGGGTTCGTGGTGCACCTTTAATTGGTGTTACAGGAGCATATGGGATAGCGATCGCAATAACACAAAATTCATCCGATCAATCGCTAATAGAGGCCAAACATCAATTAATAAAATCAAGACCAACGGCGGTTAATTTATCGTGGGCTGTGAACCTTATGTCTGATCAGCTTCAAAGGGAGCCAAGAAATGATAGAGCAAAAATTGCTTGGATGCTTGCCAATAAACTTGCAAATGAGGATGTTGAAACTAATCAAAGCATAGGGGAGTTCGGGTTTAAATTAGTTCATAAAATTAAAAAATCTCGAATTAATATTTTAACTCATTGCAATGCTGGTTGGCTTGCAACAATTGATCATGGCACAGCATTAAGTCCAATTTACAAGGCATTTAAAGAGGGATTAGATATTCACGTATGGGTTGATGAGACTAGGCCTAGAAACCAAGGTATGAATCTAACTGCGTGGGAGTTGGGACAAGAAAATATTCCACATACAATTATCACTGATAATGCTGGTGGCTTATTAATGCAAAGAGGTGAGGTTGATTTTGTAATTGTTGGCGCAGATCGAATTTCCATAGATGGGAATGTTTGTAATAAAATAGGTACTTATTTAAAAGCTTTAGCTGCAAAGGCCCATAAAATCCCTTTTTATGTTGCAGCACCATTGAGTACGGTAGATTTAACCTACCATGGCGAGAATAATTTATTTGATATTGAGTGTAGAGATGAGGATGAGATTTTAAAAGTAAAAGGTATGGATGCTTCAAATAATCTTACTGAGGTTCAAATAGGTTATTCTTCAGCATACAATCCTGCTTTTGACATTACACCCTCAAGATATATTAGTAAGATAATTTGTGAAAAAGGTATTTATAATCCAAGCGATATTGGGAAGGCTTTAAAATGAATAATCAAACAAAATCAGCAAATCTTATAGAAGCTGCATTACACCTCGAACAGATAGGTCTAAATCATGGAGCAACAGGTAATTGTAGTTGTCGTGATGGCGACACATACTTAATAACTCCAAGCGGCATTGATACACAAAGCTTATCAGAAGATAAGGTCGTCAGAATGGACTTTACAGGTAATATTATTGATTCAATTCCTAATTTAAAGCCTTCAAGTGAATGGCGATTCCATAAAGATATTATGTCGCAAAGAAAAGAAGTAGGAGCGGTTGTTCACACACACTCTATTTATGCAAGCACTGTTAGTTTATTTGGCGATACATTGCCCCCATTTCATTATATGATTGCTGTTGCAGGAGGTGACTCAGTAAGATGCGCACCTTACGCTATGTTTGGGACTCAGGAGTTATCAGATAATATTATTAGTGCATTAATAGATAGAAAAGCATGTTTAATTGCGAATCATGGTTTAGTAGCTATCGGAGATAATTTAAAGGAAGCATTACAAATTGCAGAAGAAATAGAACATTTATGTCAATTATACATTGAAGCAAGAAAGCTAGGAGAGCCTAATTTGTTAAGTAAAAAACAGATGTCAGAGGTGATTGATCGCTTCCAAACTTATAGTCGCTGGACAAAAGATTAAACTATTCATTGTGGGACCAATCTGTTTAAAGTAAAATATTAATCCGTCAGCAATTATTTTAATATGGCTATCAAATGACCAAATATGTTTTTGTAACAGGCGGTGTAGTTTCTTCATTAGGGAAGGGTATTGCTGCAGCAAGTCTAGGCGCCATTCTGGAGTCTAGAAATCTTAAAGTAACTATGTTAAAGCTTGATCCGTATATCAATGTGGATCCTGGCACAATGAGCCCATTCCAGCACGGAGAAGTTTTTGTGACTGAAGATGGGGCTGAAACAGACCTAGATCTAGGCCACTACGAAAGATTTATTTCTTCAAAAATGACAAAAAAAAATAATTTTACGACTGGGCAAATTTATGACACCGTAATCAAAAAAGAGCGTAGAGGAGAATATTTAGGGAAAACTGTGCAAGTAATCCCTCACATAACAGATCAAATTAAAGTACATATTCGAGAGGGTGCAAAGAAAGCTGATATCGCCATTGTTGAGGTTGGTGGCACTGTTGGCGATATTGAATCGTTACCTTTTTTAGAAGCTATTCGTCAGATGGGTTTTGAGGGGGGGAGTGAGACTGCATGCTATATTCATCTTACACTTCTTCCATGGATTGCGGCAGCTGGAGAGTTAAAAACAAAACCTACGCAACATTCTGTAAAAGAGCTTAGACAAATCGGTATCCAACCAGATATTCTTATTTGTAGGTCAGAGCGACCGCTTCCTGAAGAAGAAAGGCAAAAGATTGCATTATTTACCAATGTAACTCCTAAGGCAGTTATCTCAGCTACTGACGCTGATTCAATTTATAAAATACCAGCTATGCTTCATGATCAAATGATTGACGAAATTGTTTGCCAGAAATTAAAAGTAAAAGCAAAAAAAGCCAATTTATCGCAGTGGAGAAAAATAACTAAGTTGTTAGATCAAGCATCATATGAAATAAATATAGCATTTGTAGGTAAATATGTTGACCTAACTGAATCTTATAAATCATTGACTGAGGCTCTTATTCATGCAGGGATTCATAATAATGCTAAAGTAAAAATTCACTACATTGATTCAGAAGACATTGAAAAAAAAGGTGTAGAGCGATTAAGTAAGGTTGATGGTGTTTTAATCCCAGGTGGTTTTGGAAAAAGGGGAACTGAAGGAAAGATTAAGGCTATTAAATTTGCAAGAGAGCATAAAATACCATTCTTGGGTATTTGCTTAGGAATGCAATTGGCAGTCGTTGAATTTTCAAGGAATCAAGCTGGGTTGATCGGGGCAAATAGTTCAGAATTCAACAACAAAACAAAACACCCAGTTGTAGGGTTGATAACTGAATGGCAAACTCAAGATGGTAAACTTGAGACTAGAGATGAAAATTCTAACATGGGCGGTACCATGAGGCTTGGCTCTCAAAAAGCCCCAATTAAGATTAAAACTCTAGCTCATAGAATTTATGGAAAAATGGTTAATGAAAGACATCGTCATAGATACGAAGTTAATAACGACTACGTTGACCAACTTATTAAAGCTGGCTTAGTGGTTTCGGCAAGAACACCATCAGAAGATTTATGTGAAATTATTGAGCTACCTGTAGCCGAGCATCCTTGGTTTTTGGGGTGTCAATTTCACCCTGAGTTCACATCAAATCCAAAGGATGGCCACCCATTATTCATATCTTACTTAAAAGCCGCACTTGAACATCAAAACCTAAAGGGTAATTAAATGAAATTATGCAACTTTAATGCAGGACTTGACCAACCACTTTTTTTAATTGCAGGGCCATGTGTCATTGAGTCTGAAGATATGACTATTGATGTTGCTGGGCAATTAAAAGAAATGACGGATAAATTAAAAATTCCATTTATTTTTAAATCGTCTTTTGATAAAGCTAATAGAAGCTCCAATAAAACATTTAGAGGGTTTGGCTTGGAAGAAGGTTTAAGAATCTTAGAAGCAGTTAAAAAACAATTAGATGTTCCCGTATTAACTGATATTCATACAGAAGCTCAAGTTAAACCTGTGGCAGAAATTGTAGATGTATTACAAACACCTGCTTTTTTGTGCAGACAAACTGATTTTATTGCAGCCGTAGCAAATTCAGGTAAGCCCGTGAATATAAAAAAAGGACAATTTTTAGCCCCAGAAGATATGCTTCAAGTTGTAAAGAAAGCCAAAGATGCTAATGGAGGAGTCGATAATATTATGGTTTGTGAGCGAGGAGCTTCATTTGGATACAATACATTAGTATCAGACATGCGAAGCTTATCAATTATGCGCAGTACTGATTGCCCAGTTGTATTTGATGCGACTCATTCGGTTCAACAACCAGGTGGCCAAGGCGATAGAAGTGGAGGGCAAAGTGAATTCGTTCCACTTCTTGCAAGAGCTGCAGTTTCATGTGGGATTTCTGGAATTTTTATGGAAACACATCCCAACCCAAAAGAAGCATTATCTGATGGACCTAATGCGGTTCCCTTAGGAGAAATGGCTAATCTTTTAGAGACTCTAAAAGAGCTTGATCAGATTGTTAAATCTAAAGGTGCTTTTTAGAGATAACTTACATGAGTAAAATTAAAAATATTTATAGCCGTATGATTCTTGATTCACGGGGAAATCCAACTATTGAAGCTGACGTAACGCTTGAAGATGGTGCATTAGGAAGGGCAGCAGTTCCTTCAGGAGCATCTACTGGAAGTAAAGAGGCAATTGAATTAAGGGATGGCGACCAGAAAAAATATTATGGCAAAGGTGTTTCAAAAGCAGTTAATAATGTTAACGAAATAATCTCAAAAGAAATTCAAGGGATGGAAGCTGAAGACCAAACTGGTATTGATGAAAAAATGATTTTAAAAGATGGTACTGATAATAAGGAAAATCTAGGGGCTAATGCAATTCTTGCTGTATCCATGGCAGTAGCTCAAGCGGCTGCTAGCAGCCAAAAAAAGAATTTATTTGAATATTTAAATCCAAACGGACCTTACTCACTTCCAACACCAATGATGAATATTATTAACGGAGGAGCACATGCAAATAATAATATTGATATTCAAGAATTTATGATTATCCCCGCTGGAAGACCAAATTTCTCTGAGGCAATGCGTTGCGGAGCAGAAATTTTCCAATCACTAAAGTCTATTTTGGGTAAAAAAAATCTAGCAACTACTGTTGGTGATGAAGGTGGTTTTGCCCCTAATTTAACTTCAAATGATGAAGCCTTACAACTTATCATGGAGTCAATTGAGAGTGCTGGTTATCGAGCTGGTAAGGATGTTTTTTTGGGGTTAGATTGTGCAAGTACTGAATATTATAAAAATGATGTCTATCATTTAAATTCGGAAAACCTTTCTTTAAATTCAAGCCAGATGACTGCCTATCTCAGCACCTTGTGTGATAAGTACCCAATTATTAGTATTGAAGACGGAATGAGTGAGGATGATTGGGATGGCTGGGAAACACTCACTGAGCACTTAGGTAAAAATATTCAACTTGTAGGAGATGACCTATTTGTAACAAATCCTAAAATACTCAAGCAGGGTATCGATAAAAAAATTGCAAATTCAGTTTTAATTAAAGTTAATCAAATAGGCACATTAACGGAGACATTTAAAACAATAAACCTAGCTAAGAGCGCAGGCTATTCAACGGTGATATCACATCGATCTGGCGAGACTGAAGATACAATGATTGCAGATATTGCCGTTGCTTTTAATGCTATGCAAATTAAGACTGGCTCAATGTCTAGATCTGAAAGGGTATCAAAATATAATCAACTACTTAGAATTGAGGAGTTGTTAGACGGTAAGGCTAGATATTCTGGGCTATCAGCTTTTATTAAAAATTAATTGAATAAACTAACCTTCATTTTTTTTCTTTTAATTATTTTAATTCAATACCCTCTTTGGATTGCTGATGGAGGCTTTATGGCTCTACTAGAAAAAAATAATCAAATCAAATTTCAAAAAAAAATTAATTCAAGCTTGCAAAAAGAAAATAATGCTCTAATTGCCGAAGTTAACGATTTGAAGAAGGCTACTAAAGCTATTGAAGAAAGAGCAAGAGGCGAGTTGGGCATGATAAAAAAGGAAGAGATTTTTTTTCAGATAATCAATAAAAGTGACTAATTCTAAAATTTAACTTGTAATGCGAATGATTCTCATTTACAATAAATTAATGATGTATAAAAAAATAGAACTAAGCCATAAAAGTAATGAATATATCAAGAGGTATGTGAAGGAGCTTACTGATGATCTTGATATTATGGCTGAGAAAATGACCAAAAATGAGCTTGATGTTGAAGCATACCAACATTGGTTTGGTATGATTTGTTCCGCCTTAGATTTAATAAAGCATAAATCAAAAAAAAGTAATTAAAAAAATACTCCTAATATTTTTTTATACCAGTCTAATTTTTAAAATAAGACTGGTTTTTTTTGACATAAAATTACTAATTAAAATTTAATTTATTACCTTTATTGAAATTTTGGTGTCACACATCATTAATTTAGAACTTATTTTTTCTATTAGAATTTCAAATAAAATTTGATAAAGTCCATTTTCTTTTTTACAAAAGTTAATTATTTGTCCTACTTTATTCCCATCTACGGTAACAGCATCGCCTAATTTAGGAGGTTTGCCGACATTAATACTTCCCAAGTACATTCTTCTTTTAGGTTTCCCTAAGTAATGAGTTCTAGCAACAATTTCTTGACCCGTATAACAACCCTTTTTAAAATTTATTGCAT
>Ga0209502_10001316_pt1 | contig 23218 bp, 21 predicted proteins | sample ArcticOcean_MG_C_10_FD_187442 | JGI IMG/M metagenome (GOLD analysis project Ga0209502, IMG submission 187442) | Marine microbial communities from western Arctic Ocean - ArcticOcean_MG_CB11_90 (SPAdes) (version 2) | ecosystem: Environmental > Aquatic > Marine > Oceanic | place: Arctic Ocean... | reverse complement strand
TGATCGGAATAGAAAACGTAGCGGCAGTGCAACCGCATATGTTGAAAAGTACATTCCATCGCGCTTCGCTAGATAACAAGCTGGCCAACATCATCACCGAGAGTGATCAAGGCGGCAAACTGCCTGCTGCAGAAATTAAAGCTCTGGTGTCTGGTGAGGCCATGACCGTCGATCATAAATTTGGTCATCCATTTGTAATGGAACCATTTGCCACTCTATTCTGGGCCACGAACCACCTACCTTACCCGCACGACTATTCTGATGCACTTTACCGCCGAGTGGACATTGTAGAGTTCAATCGTAAGTTTGAGGGACAAGACCGCAACCTAAATCTGCGCCACGAACTGAGAGAAGAGATGCCAGGCATTCTGAATGCTGCTCTCGAGGCATATGCGGCAGTCATACGGAATGACTTTGAAGAACCAATAAGCGTAAGCGAAGCCAAAGCTAAGTGGCGTAAAAATTCCAACCCTGTGGCTTGCTGGGCAGAGGAACGGCTGGAAAGGTCCATGCTGGCAGAACTACAGTCCAAACTAGCCTATGAAGACTTCAACGAATGGCGTGATGAAAATGGGCATAAGCTGGCACTGACCCAGACAACATTCAGCGAACGTTTGAAACTTCTTGGGCACGAAAAGGTACGAAAGAATAAAGCGGTGTTCTGGCGCGATGTCCAACTAGTGAAGTGAGTGTAGGGTGTGTAGGGTTCAAACGATACCGGTCTCTTTTCTTATACTGTTGAAAGCTAACTTTACCCCAAGAGATAGGAGATAATAGTTTACAGGTTTGCTTCAACCCTACACACCCTACACTCCAGTAGCTACAACCTGCGTATTATTTGAACCCATCCCGCCAGTCCTTGGACAGATGACCGTGGTCCACGAACCACGCCTCCAGCTCCTTCAGTTCGCTACGCATCTGCCGCCCCTGTTCTGCAAAGCGCCTCGCTTCTGCCCGCTTCTCTTTGGTGAACTTGCCATGCTTGGTTCTAGCCTCTGTGAGTCGCGCAAGGCCGTTCTTGGTCCGCGGACCGGTACTCGCGCCTCCATGGAGCTTACAGCGCCCCACAGGGAGTCTAGCGGGACGCTGACATGGCGTGCCCCTGCGCGTTCGGGCCTCGCACCTCTGACCTTGCCAGTTTGGGCCGTAGAGCCATGGTTTGGGGTTGGCTTTCATGGTGCTCAACTATCATCGGTTTATGGGGTTTTATTATACCCCACTTTAGATGGCTTGGCTAGGCGCGCGTGGCTTGGTCCACGGACCACGGCCCAAGCAAAACCATCCAGCACCAACTGAGTCCAGGCAACGTTGATAATAGGTCGATGGAGCGCGCTCTATGGTCCGCTAGAGCTCCTGTTCTTGGTCCCCGGTCCACGGGGGCTTACACAAGACGGTGCAGGCCCCTGAGCCAGGTTTGATGTAGAAAAATAGAGAATGTTTTGTCATTCACGCACGCTACAAAGTCGTTCTATCCGCCTCAAACAAGTTTGATCTGACAGTGCCTCTGTTGCTGACAAAATCGTAACCTCCAAATCAATCGTTGCCCTTGATGTTTGAATCCAATCGTTCTGATGGTTGCAAAACAATTTGTAGATTAAACTTGTTTCTGTAGCCTATAAAACTGACATCTTTAAAAGGTTCAAATCAAGATTGAGAAATGGATAGAACGTTGCGCGAACTTAAAAGCCTAGCAGAATTTAATTCGAGCATTAACCTGCATCAGCTTAAAGATTGCACACATAAAATGAAAAAAAATTTGGTGAGTATAGTTTTGCCTGTGGATGCGGACAGGTCCACTCGATTAGAAAAAAAACATTCCCTCACCCACTTCAGCCTACTATTTGGATCGAAGGCGATCTTGTGGGCGAAAGTGTAGCTTATCCCATTGCAGCAGAGGAGAATAGAATCCTTTTTTGTTGCAAAAATGGTTTTCTAACTATGGTGAGAAAACAAAATGGACTGTTCAAGAATTCAATAAAAACAGATTTTTTTATAAGGCGAGAGATTATTGACGCTGCAGAAAATGGTTTAGGTTTAATCATTCGCACCAAAGATTTTAACTTAGATTTAAACTTTTCTCGGCCGGACAAAGTCCCAATCAGAGAACTTAACAGCTGGTTAGATTTAGAGGAGGCCTTGCTTGAGTTAGGTCGCAACACATTAACCATATGGTCGACACATAACCCTGTACTTGAGAATTTCTATTTTGATTGTCCATGTGGTCGTAGGCATAACTTAGAGGGTCGAAGGGCTGACTATCAGTTTAACCAACCCTTGGGTGGCTTCTGTGTACCATTACTAGCTGCAGAAAATACGATCTTATCATTTTGCTCGAGAGGGTACTACTGCTTGCTTCATGACAGACCATCAGTGCCAGTGGAGTGGTTTTTCAAGGTGGAAACCACCATCGTGGACCCTTTTTCTATTCCAGTTCTACCGGCAGATTCTAAGAACTCTAAACTTCCACAGGACGTAATAGAACACATTAGGTATGTTAATAGTAAAGCGCATCCGGATTCCGGATTCTAGCGTAATAGTGAAGTGGTCCTGCTTTTTAGGACATGTATGCGGCTTAGCTAAGATGCATCTGGTGTGTGTTCATGCCGCTTTTCGTATCTCTGCATGGCCAAAGTATGCGATGTTTGGAGTGCGTTCATCGAGGGCCGTGGTCCGAGAAGCGTGGTCCGGGGTCCTACGTCCTGCGTCTCTACGATAAATATTAGGCGCATTAGCCCCTGCAAATGACCCGTGCTCCTCGGTCCTTGGATCGTGGTACCGCTGGGTGTACCAGGACAAGGCACTTGCGTTGTGCTTGTGGATTGCTAACATATTGTTATTGCAATGATTGCACTCGGACCAAGGTCCTTGGTAAGGCATCGAACCCCTCTTCTGGGCACCACTTTAACCAAGAACCGTGGACCAAGTACCTGATTTGCAAATAACACGGACCGTGGCCCACGGATTTCGCTGCAGAGCAGTGCGGCTTACGGCCCATTGCCGCCATTGGTTACTACCTCAAAATGCTGCGGTGCGGCCCGTCGAAGCAGATATTCGTGCATCATTCAGCATTTTGTTAGCGAAAACGTCGGTCAGCGGGACTTAGCGAGCTTTAGCTGCAGTTGCGCAAATGGCTGCTTTTCGAAAGAGGTTCTTCTGATCAAACCGAATCCATCTATGCAATTTTTCAGTCACGAATATAGAAAAAAACTGCGTTCCTTCGACCAAGGTGGTGGCTCAATAGCTTCATTCTGCGGTTTGCATGCCAAAGGGAAGAACGTGCGGCTTAATCCATAAAGGAGACGGGTTTTTCCCATTGTATCAGAATGGTACAGCCATCTTCGGACCAAACGCTGTGTTCTGTTCCGGCCGGGTTGAACACCAGTGACCCCGCGAAATAGCGTCCGTTTTCATCGCTTTGGCTGCCTTCCAGAACAAGGATGGTTTCCAACCCTGTATGTCGATGGCGCTGCACGGATGCGCCGGGGGCATAGCGCAGCAGCGCGGCATCCGGCCCGCCTTGCCATAGGCGGTAAATCTCGACTCCTTCGTGGAAAGGTTCAAACGGCATGTTGGCCCAACCATCTGGCAATAGTCCCGTAATGCTTTTGGGATTAATCATTTAGAGCCTCAAGGATCGTGTCTGTTGGCGCAGCCCAGCCGACGATGCCACCTTGCGCGGTGATCATGTCGATTGCGACGGCTTTGAACGCGGGAAAATAGCTTTCGGTGGCGTCTGTCGCAAGCAAACAATCATAACCGCGGTCATTGGCCTCGCGCATAGTGGTTTGTACGCAGACCTCGGTTGTAACCCCTGCGAAGACCAATTGCTCGATCCCCTGGGCGCGTAGACTGTCGCCTAAATCGGTGCCGTAAAACGCTCCCTTGCCCGGCTTGTCGATAACGACTTCACCGAGCAAGGGGGCAAGGCTGGGCACGATATCAGCCCCTGGCTCGCCAGCAATCAGCACGCGCCCCATAGGACCAGGATCGCCGATGCGCAGCGCTGGCGCGCCACGCAGGCGCTTTGCAGGCGGACAATCCGACAAGTCGGGCTTGTGGCATTCGCGTGTGTGGATAATCGGCAAGCCTGCGTTACGAAAGCCGTCGAGCAGCCGTGCGACCGTGGGGACAATCGCCTGAAGCAGGCTGACATCATTGCCCAGGCTGGCCCCAAAACCACCCGGTTCAATAAAATCGCGTTGCATGTCGATGACGATCAACGCGGCCCTTTCGGGGTGCAGCGCGAAATCGAAAGGGTCTGCGGTAATCATCTTCATCAGCCGTGTCCTGCCATGTGCTGGCCGATCTCGGTGACATCTGCAGATTCGATCGGCGTTTCAAAAGCGATCCGGCCTTCGGACATCACTAAAATGCGGTCGGATAGTTCCATAATTTCATCAAGGTCTTCGCTGATCAATAAGATCGCTGTACCATTGTTGCGCGCCTCAATCAGGCGATCACGAATGGCGGAAACGGCTGCAAAGTCCAAACCGAAGCAGGGGTTTGACACGATCAAGGCATTGACCTCACCGGTCAATTCGCGGGCTAAGACCGCACGCTGCACATTGCCACCGGAAAGCGCCGCGATCGGCGCTGCAGGCGATGTGGTTTTCACATTGAAGGTTTTGATCAGGTCGATTGCGTTCTTTGCGATAGCCTTGCCATCTTTCCAAAACGCAGCTTTGCCGTCCTTGCCTGCGTCAAACATGCGAAAGGCAAGGTTTTCTGCGACGCTCATCTTTGGCGCGCAGGCGTTGCGAAGGGGTTCTTCCGGCAGGTAGCGGAACGCATGAGCGCGGGCCTCGGCGCGGGTCGCCCCGTAAGGCGTGCCATTGACCGCGATTTCACCGCTCTCCATATGGCGCTGTCCGGTCAGAATCTCCATCAGTTCCATCTGGCCATTGCCCGAGACCCCCGCGATGCCCAGAACCTCGCCTGTGTTCAGCGTCACGTCGTCGATTGCAATGGTTTTCAGGCCGGTGCGATCCTGCGCTTTGACCCCGCGCAATGTCATCACCGGCGTTTGCTTGGTCTGTTTGCGCACCCGCTCATTGACGGTTGGCGCTTCGCCCATCATGGCATGGCTCATGTCTTTGATGCTCATGGATGCCACTTTACCGCCGCCGACATATTTTCCGCGTCGCAGGATCGAGACGTTATCGGCGAAGGCGGTTACTTCGCGAAATTTATGAGTGATCATCAGAACGGTGATCTCACCGGCGTCCGTCAAGGCGCGCACATGGCTTAACACCTCGTTCGCCTCGGCTGGGGTCAGCACCGAGGTTGGTTCGTCCAAGATCAAAAAACGATTGCCCAGATACAGCTGCTTGAGGATTTCAAGCTTTTGCTTTTCGCCCGCTGCGAGACGACTGACCGGCTGATCTAACGGGACCAAGAACGGCATATCAGCCATGAAGGCATCCAGTCTGCGGCGTTCACGGCGCCAATCGATCACAGCAGGGATGTCGGCCCTGCTGATCACCAAGTTTTCGACGGCAGTCAATGAAGGCACCAGCGTGAAGTGCTGATACACCATACCAAGTTTGCGATTCTGCGCCATTTTCTGGTCGCTCAAACGGGCCTCTTGGCCGGCAACCAGAAGTTCGCCTTCGGTCACGCGATAAAAGCCCATGATGCATTTCACCAAGGTGGATTTTCCAGCACCGTTTTCCCCCAACAACGCGTGAAACGACCCTGCTGGGATGTTGATCGAGACCTGATCAAGTGCCGTGAAATCCCCAAATCGCATGGTCATATTCACCGCTTCGACGCTGATAGCTCCCGCTTCCGTTTGGTAGCGATCGATCATGCGGGCAGCTCGGAAATTAGGCTTTGGCTGTCACTCACGGCACCAAAAACGCCGCCCTGCATGGAAACCATATTGATCGCGGCCGCGTGGTTTTTCGGGTCAGTTGCACCGCAACAATCCTCAACGATCACGCATTCAAAGCCACGGTCATTGGCCTCGCGCATGGTGGTTGAAACGCAGACATCGGTGGTGATGCCTGTCAGGATCAGGTTCTCGATCCCCTTGGTGCGCAGGATCAGTTCAAGGTCGGTCGCGCAAAAGCTGCCTTTGCCGGGCTTATCGATAATCACCTCGCCTTTGGTCGGGTAAAGCTCTGGGATGATATCCCAGCCCGCCTCGCCACGGATCAAGATTTTGCCACAGGGACCTGCGTCGCCAATGCCCGCGCCAATTTGTTGACTACGCCAGCGTTTGTTGGCCGGCAGGTCTGCCAGATCGGGGCGGTGTCCTTCGCGGGTATGGATGATGTGATAGCCCTTGGCGCGCATGCTGGCCATCAAGGCTTTGGTCGGCTCAATCGGCGCTTGCGTCAGTGACAGGTCATAGCCCATGTGATCCACATAGCCGCCCTTGCCGCAGAAATCCGTCTGCATGTCGATTACCATTAGCGCGGTATTTTCGGGCCGCAGGTCGCCATTGTATGGCCACGCATAGGGTGTGCTGTTGATCGTCGTCATTGGGACGGCTCCCTTTCGCCAAAACGTCGACTCGGCTTGGGAAAGCCAAGACCGGTGCCGTCGGTCACTTTCACATCAGCCTCCCACGGCAGGGCATAATCGCCCGACGCAAGGTCGGTCATATATGTGTAGGGACAGTCCTGCGCACCGCCAGCGACAGCGACATACCCTCGGTGACCAAACTGATAGGGGTTGTTTTCGACGCCCCAGCCAAGGCGCGCCTCGCGCACAAGATCGGGACGCACTTCGGCGGTGATGATTTCGTCCGCCCGTCCGGTTTGACCGTGGGCCAGAACGGTTCCGTCAAAATTGACGATCATCCCTTCGCCCATGCTATCAAATGATCCGTCCGAGCCGCACATGCAGACATTCGCCGTGACCATCAGATTGCAAAAACTGTTGGACTGATTGGTGAACCGCCACGCCTCGCGGATGGGGGCGGTATAGCCTGCGGTGCGGATCATAATCTCGGCACCCTTATAGGCAGCCTCATGGGCCATTTCCGGAAACATACCATCATGGCAAATGATCAGACCCAGCTTGGCACCTTTTGGCCCCACACAGACGGGAATACCCGTGTCGCCGGGCTCCCACGGCTCGACAGGAACCCAAGGGTGCATCTTGCGATAATACAGCTGAACCTCGCCCTGGTCGTCGATGATCAGACCGGTGTTATAAGGATAGCCACTGGGGTTCAGTTCCATGATCGAAAAGCAGCCCCAAATCGCATTGTCGATGCAGGCTTGTTTCAGCGCCGTCACTTCGGGGCCGTCCATGGTGCACATGATCTCTGGATTGGTGTCCATCGACAATCCATGCAGCATGTATTCGGGGAAAACGACCAGATCCATGGTGCCAAGATTGCGACGCGCCTTAGCGACCAGCGAGACAACGCGAGCGGTTTGCGCGGTCAGGTCGGCTTTGGTTTCGACGACCGGAAGTTGTAATTGCACAAGGCCGATGACCACCCCATTATCTGATTTATTCAGCCCACCAAGTCCATTCATGTCGCACTTCCCTTCATTTCGTTAAGCTTAGTTCAAGCGGTGCACCCTGCATCGCGCGGTCGGGCGAGCTGGTAAGGATCAACAGCCCCAACGTCAGCACGTAAGGCGCGGCGAAGAACAGGTAATACCCCTCTGACACGCCGACCGATTGCAGTGCAGGGCCAAGAGCGCCGGCCCCGCCAAACAGCAATGCGGCCCAGAAACATTTGATCGGGTTCCAGCGCGCGAAGATCACCAAGGCAATCGCCATCAGGCCTTGCCCCGAGGACACGCCCTCGGTCCAGCTGCCGGGATAATAGAGCGATAGATAAGCGCCGCCGATGCCTGCCAAAGCGCCACCTGCGCCCGTTGCAAGAAGACGGACCCAAGCGGGACTTAGACCGATGGCACGCGCGGCATCGGTGCTGTCGCCGACGACACGCACGATCAGGCCGATGCGAGTGGATTTGAACATCCACGCCATCGCAACCGATAGGAAAGCGCCAGCGATGAACAATACATTCACCTGCAAGGCGGCTTGCACTTGGGGGATGCTTGACCACCAGCCAAACCCAATGGCGGGCAAGTCCGGCGCTTGCGGCTGGATGTAGGGCTTGCCGAAAAAGAAGGCGAGCCCCATGCCAAACAACATCATCGCAATGCCGACGGCGATGTCATTGACGCCTTTGAATTTGCATATCCAGCCGTGCAGAAATCCGAAACAAGCGCCCGCAAGGGCGGCGGCCAGCACGCCGATAAAGGGGTTTCCGGTCTCGTATGCGATGGCATAACCACTCATCGCGCCAAAGACCAAGGTGCCTTCAAGACCCAAATTGATCCGCCCGGATCGCTCTGTCAGGCATTCCCCCAGCGAGACAAAGATAAATGGAGTCGAGACGCGGATCGCGCCGCCAAGGATGGCCAGTGGCACACCCCAAAGGCCGATATCAACGGACTCCATTAGCGGGCCTCCCAGAATGATGCGGTGAAGATGCGCAGGCGACCATAGAGCGCCTCACTGAGCAAGATGATGATGAAGACGAGCCCTTCGAAAACCAAGATCGTGGCATCGGGCAGGTCCATGCGGCGCTGGATCAAACCGCTGGAGGCCTCAAAGCCACCCAGAAGAATTGCAACGGGGATGATGGCCAGCGGGTTATGACGCGCCAGAAAGGCAACCAAGATGCCCGAATAGCCATAGCCCGCGATGAGCGAGGCATTGGCCGATCCGTGCACGGCGGCGACTTCGAAATAGCCCGCGAGGCCAGCAAACGCGCCGCCAAGTGCCGTAAAACCAATGACCAAGCGGCTAACCGGCAGGCCTTGGACCTGTGCTGCGCGCACGTTGTCGCCAGCGACCCGCGCGGCAAAACCCACCGTCGTGCGTTCAATCAAAATCCAACAGAAGATACAGGCCAAAACCCCAACCAAAACGCCCCAATGGGCCGAAACAAAGGACATGTCGCCGACGCGCAGGCCTTCGACAAGTGGCGTTGTTGAGGGCTTGTTCAGACTGGCTGGGTCGCGAAATGGACCTTCGACGAAATGGTTAAGAAGGGCGATGGCAATGTAAGCCATCAGAAGCGAGGAAATAGTTTCATTCACCCCGCGCTTGATGCGCAGCGCGCCAATTGCACCGATCCAAAGTCCGCCAAGGACCATGCCTGCCAGCATCATAAGCACCATGCCAAGGGCGGAAGGCATCCCAACAACCGCCGTGCCCATCACGGCCGCCGCCAAGCCGCCCAGCACAATCGCTCCCTCGCCGCCGATAACGACCAGCCCCAAACGTGCGGGCAGCGCCACACACAGCGCGGCAAGGATCAAAGGTGCGACACGCGACAGCGTATTTTGCCATGAGAAGGCCGAAGAGAACCCGGCCTTCCAAACCAGAGCGAAGAATTCGACCGGTGATTTACCGACCAGCAACAGGAACAGACTGAACACCACAAAGCCGACACACAAAGCGCCCAGCGGAATTGCGACCGCCTCGGCCCGCGGCATAAGAACCGCGATTGTCTGCGCCGCGACGGACCGCGGCGATGGTGAGGTCTGCTCCATGCTGGTCATTTAGCTGGTTGAGCCCAGGACGCCTTCAACCAGATAATCCATACTTTCCAGTGCAACATCGGTTTCAATGAAGGATCCACCTGCCGCCGCGATCACATTGCCTTTGTTATCGTTGAGTGGGCCTTTGATGGCCGCGAAGCCTCCGGCGACGATCTCGGCCTTGGTGGCTTCGAACTGCGCACGACCAGCGTCAGACACACCGGTGCCAAGGGGGCTCATCTTAATGAAGCCATCAGCAAGGCCGCCACGCACGAAGTTGTCAATCGGCTCGCCTGCCAAGGTTTTCGACACCATGTCCGTATAAACATTGGCCCAGTTCCATTCGGCGCCAGTCAGGTACATGTCACCAGCAAGCGCAGTCTGATCGGCGTGATATCCGCAAACAAATGCGCCGCGCGCCACGGCCGTTTCGCAGACCACTTTTGGACCATCCACGTGGCAGGTGATGACGTCGCAGCCCTGATCGGCCAGCGCGTTTGTCGCTTCGGCCTCTTTCACAGCCAGCGACCATTCGCCGGTGAAGATCACCTGACAGGTGATGCTTGGATCGACGGATCGCGCGCCCAGCAGGAACGAGTTGATGTTGTTGAGAACCTGTGGGATCGGCTTAGCGGCCACAAACCCGATTTTCTTGGATTTGCTGGCGTGACCGGCGGCAACACCGTTCAGGTACTGACCCATGCCGATATAGCCGAAGTAAGACCCTGCATTAGTTGGGTTACCTTCGCTCCACAGGCCACCGCAGTGTTGAAAGCGTACGGCTTCATGCTTGGGCGCGATCTCAAGAATATGTGGATTAAAATAGCCAAACGAAGTTGGGAACAGCAGCGACGCATTGTCGAAGTTGATCATCGATTCCATAGTGTTCTGCACGTCTTGGCTTTCGGGCACGTTCTCTTCTTCAAGTACGGTGACACCTGCCATTGCCTTCACCGCGGCAGCGCCTTCCGCGTGGGATTGATTATAGCCGAAGTCATCTTTTGGACCGACATAGATAAAGCCGACGTTCAGGTCGCCCGCTGCCATTGCTGGGCTTGCGATGCCCCCCAATGCGGCAGTTCCAAGAGCTGCGGCGGATGTGCCCATAAAGCTTCGACGGTTTAAAGGTTTAAGAATGGTCATGGTTTCGCTCCAACAGTAGACGGCGCACCGAAGTCGGCACGCACAGGGTTTCGTCGAATCAAATATTAATGACTTCGAGCGCTGTTTACGTCTGCTAAAATATTGGCAAAGCGGTGCAAAAAATGCAGCGCTTCGACGGAGGCGCACCTTAAAGGGTGGAAAACGCACCCACGGCTAGGCCGTGGGCAAACCGCACCGAAACATAAACTGAGTGATCAAGGTGGGAAATGTATGAAAGAGGCCACCACCCACTGCTGATCTCTTCTTACAGTTCCGCATATTGCGAAAGCGCTGAAACAAGTTGCTGGCCAAACTTTGAAGAGGCGACAGGCAATGTGCGCCCCTTCATTTGACCCAATAAAAGCTGCCCAAAAGGGACGTCCTTCGCAGAAAGAGCCCGATGCGCGATAGTGTCTTGCTTTGACGTACTTAGACCAATGGGAATTTGGAACCCAACTGCGTCTTCTTGCATAACGTAATGGCGGATCAGCTCGAACGACTCTGTTTCAATCGCAGGGGTCAGGGTCCGTCCGCTTCGGGTCGCTCCGAGCTCCAACAAATGGCGCACCCCATATGATGCTGCCGGGAGGACGAGCTTATGGTCGAGACAATCGCGTAAGCGCATTGTTGATTTTCGTGCCAGTGGCCCATCATGTCGAAAGACAGCATAGACCGCTTGGGGGAGCGCAAAAAGAACTTCAAATTCGACCATGTGAACGGGTTCGAAGACGAGTGCTAAATCACTGCTATATGATGCGAGGTCCTGTTCAGCTTGCGCGCGGTCGCGCACGTTGACTGTAAACGTCACTCCGGGATGGGCTGCGCGATATATAGCGATTTGTTCCGGGAGGAAGTATGGCAAAAGCGCTTGGGAACATGCGATCGAGACATGGCCGCGTCGTTCCCCGGACAAGTCAGCGACCTGAGACTGCACGCGCGCCAAATCTTTTCGCTGCAAGCCTATATGGTGCATCAACAGCTCTCCGGCGGGGTTAAGGCGCATACCACGTGGCAAGCGTTCAAAGATCGGCCAACCGAATTCCTGTTCAAAATTTTGGATACGTCTGTTTAGCGCAGAGGCCGTCAAGTTGGTGTCTTCTGCGGCCTTACGAATTGATCCCGCGCGAACAACAGCTTCGATCAGTTCAAACGTCTTTAAGTACTTCATATTAAATGATTTCCCAAATTGTGCTGCAAAAAATGCATCGGTTTGGTGTCTTTATAGCATTAGAATTGTGTGGTGATCCATCGCAACCTTCTCTCAAGCGCCGAATCCTCAAAGGCGTAGCCACAGCGAAAGAGAGAAATCATGACCAAAGCCACATCACGCCGAAATTTTTTGAAGATGGGCGCCGCTGGCGCTTCTGTTTTACCGTTCTTGCGGGCCATGCCTGCTGCGGCCCAAGGATCAGGCACCTTGGTGGTCGTCACGGGGGCAACAATCAACAGTCTTGATCTGCACCGTACTGGCACAAGTCGTGCGTCTTATCAGGTTGGTATCAACTGCTATGACCGTCTTGTGTCATTCGGCACAAAAGCGACCCCTGATGGCGGCCTGTCTTATGACTATGAAGCGATCGAACCCGAACTCGCGGAAAGCTGGACAGAATCGGATGACGGCCTGACGCTGACCTTCAAGCTAAAGCCAAACGCGACCTTCTGGGATGGCCGCAAGGTGACTGCCGCAGACGTGAAATGGTCTTTTGATCGCGCGGTATCGGTTGGTGGCTTCCCAACAGTACAGATGAAGGCGGGCGGTCTTGAGCGCCCAGACCAATTCATCGCAGTTGATGAAGAAACATTTGTGATCAAGCTCGACCGTGCTTCAAAGCTGACGATCCCTGATCTGGCCGTGCCTGTGCCATATGTCATGAACTCGGTTGAGGCCTTGGCCAACGCCACCGAAGAAGACCCTTGGGCGATGGAGTATCTGCACACGACACCCGCGGGCTCTGGTGCGTATAAAGTCGCCCGCTGGACCCCGGGTGAGCAGCTTGTTTATGAACGCAACGACGCTTGGGTCGGTGGGGAATTGCCTGCAGTGAAACGTATCGTGATCCGCGAAGTGCCGAGCCCTGCGACGCGTCGTGCTTTGGTTGAGCGTGGCGATGTTCAAATCGCATTTGATATTCCCGACAAGGACGCGGCAGAGCTGGCAGATATCGTTGATGTTTTCTCAACGCCTGTTGAAAACTGCATCCACTGCCTGTGCCCGAACTTCGCGTTTGAGCCATTCCAAGATGCCGACGTGCGTAAGGCCATTGCCTATGCAATCCCTTACGAAGATATTTTCCAAGCAGCGGCTTATGGCCGTGGTCTCCCGATGTGGGGCGGCGAAGAAGAGATCAACGACATCGCATGGCCGCGCAAGACGCAGTATTATACCGACCTTGAAAAAGCCAAAGAGCTTATGGCTGGCTCCAGCTATCCGGATGGTTTCGAAGTGCCGCTTTCAATCAGTCTCGACCTTGCGTCTTGGATGGAACCAACGGCCTTGCTGGTGCAAGAAGCACTTGGGAAGATCGGTATCACCGTCGAGATCGAAAAGATCCCAGGTGCGAGCTGGCGTACCGCTGTTCTGGTCGAAAAACGCCTTCCACTGCACCTTGAGAACTTTGGTGGCTGGTTAAATACACCGGATTACTACTTCTTCTGGGCCTACCAAGATGGTCACTTGTTCAATTCGTCCAATTATCGCAACGAGGAAGTCGAAGAGCTGACAAATGCCACGTTGCACATGGCAATGGACGATCCTGAATATGCGCCAAAGATCAAACGTATGTTTGAAATCGTGCTTGATGAATTGCCACGTATCCCCTTGTACCAACCTGCGCTGAACGTCGCGGCGAATGGCGCTGAAGGGTACGAGTTCTGGTTCCACCGTCAATTGGATTCACGTCCACTGAAGTCTGTCTAAGGATGTTTGCCACCTCTCCTCGGTTACGCGCAACAGTGTTGCGCGTAACCCAATCCATACCGGTCGTCATTGGCGTCGTGATCATTAGTTTTCTACTGACGCGCGCGCTTCCAGGTGATCCGGCGGTGTATTTTGCAGGGGTGGCAGCCGACACTGAATCGATTGAACAAACCCGTGTTGCCATGGGTTTGGACAAACCTCTTATCCAGCAATTTTTCGTCTATGTGGGGAACTTATTGCAAGGCGACCTTGGGCAGTCGTTGACCAGCGGCCGATCCGTTGCGACTGATCTTGCCAAGCGCTTACCTGCGTCGCTAGAGCTCACTCTTACGGCTTTGATCCTTGCGATCGTGATCGCGGTGCCTTTGGGGGTTCTTGCGGCGACACGGCCGGGCACATGGGTTGATCACCTGTGCCGCGTGATCGTGACCGCTGGCGTGTCATTGCCAACGTTCTTTACCGGTATCCTGTTGATTTACATCTTCTATTATCTGCTTGGCATTGCCCCGTCTCCCTTAGGGCGGTTGGATTTCATCTATCTTGACCCCGATCACGTCACAGGTTTCTACCTGATTGATGCGGCCTTGATGGGCGATTGGGAGACATGGCGCGGTGCGGCAAAACAACTGATCCTGCCTGCCACAACCTTGGCGCTGTTCACCCTTGCACCCATCGCGCGGATGACTCGTGCGGCAATGCTGACGGCGCTGTCATCGGACTTTATCCGCACGGCCCGTGCCGCTGGTCTATCAAACCGCACAATCCTGTACCGCTACGCATTCCGGAACGCCTTATTGCCGGTTGTTACGACCCTTGGCATGGTGTTTTCCTTTGCGCTCGGAGCGAATGTGCTGGTTGAGAAAGTCTTCGCGTGGCCTGGTATCGGGTCTTATGCGGTCGAAGCCTTGGTGGTCTCTGACTACGCAGCTGTGCAGGGGTTCGTCCTTGCCATGGCCCTGCTTTTTGTCGCGCTCAATCTGGTGATTGATCTGCTTTACACGGCCATTGACCCACGGATCGGATTTTCCTCCAAATGACTGAAATATCTGGACAACCTGTGCCAAAAAAGCAGGGTAATTTTGACCACATTTTCTATGTGTTGCGCGCTAACCCCGTGACCTTGATCGCTTTTGGTATGTTTGCCTTACTGATCTTTTCCGCCATCTTTGGCCCTGCGTTGGTGCTCTATGATCCATTGGCAACCAATGCCTCTATCGCCCTGCAAGCGCCTTCTTGGGAGCATTGGTTTGGCACTGATAACGTGGGCCGCGACGTTTTTAGCCGCGTGATCGTGGCCACACGGTTGGACCTGTCGATTTCGGTCGCAGCAGTGGCTTTGTCTTTTGTCGTTGGGTCCGTCTTGGGGTGTATTGCAGGCTATTGGGGCGGTTGGTTGGACATCGTATTGAACCGATTTTTGGATACGATCATGGCCTTTCCGCTGTTCGTTTTGGCGATGGGAATTGTCGCAGCCCTTGGCAACACGATTGAGAATATCATCTACGCCACCGCGATTATCAACATGCCATTCTATGCACGTCTGGTACGCGCTGAGGTCAATATCCGCCGCGACGCTGGCTTTGCCCGGGCGGCAAAGCTGGCAGGTAATTCGGACGTACGTGTCTTGGCTATGCACATTTTCCCCAACGCCCTGCCCCCGATGATGGTGCAGGTGTCATTGAATCTCGGTTGGGCGATTTTGAACGCAGCGGGCCTTTCATTCATTGGCTTGGGCGTCAGCCCACCCACGGCAGAATGGGGGATCATGGTCGCGGAAGGTGCGAACTTTATCGTTTCCGGCGAATGGTGGCTCGCGGTTTTCCCAGGGCTCTGGCTGATGATCGCGGTCTTTACCTTCAACCTATTGGGAGACGGCCTACGTGATATAGTCGATCCGAGGAAACGCACATGACCGCGATGTTATCGGTCAAAGACCTTGCCGTATCTTTCCAGACGCGGCGCGGTGAAGTTGGCGCTGTGAAAGGAATCAGCTTTGAGGTGTCCAAGGGCGAAATTCTTGGCATTGTTGGGGAAAGTGGTTCGGGGAAATCGGTGACGTCATATGCGCTGATGCGTATTCTCGACGCTGGTGGCGTGATCAAGGCCGGTGACGCGACCTATTCAGGGATTGACCTTCGCCGCTCGTCCGAGCGTGACATGTGCGATATTCGTGGGCGAGAGATTTCGATGATCTTTCAGAACCCGCGTGCAGCGCTGAACCCGATCCGTAAGGTTGGCCACCAGATCGAAGATGTGTTGCGTCACCATTCCCGCGCCACTCGCTATGATGCGAAAGCCAAAGCGATTGCCGCCCTTGAAGCCGTCAAGATTAACGATGCAGAAGCGCGTTACAATGCCTATCCGTTCGAACTCTCGGGCGGCATGTGTCAGCGGATCGTATGCGCGATTGCCCTTGCTTGTGACCCGCGCCTTCTGATCGCTGACGAGCCGACAACAGGCCTTGATATCACGACCCAAAAGGCGGTGATGGATCTGGTGCGCGACCTGATCCGTGAACGCAGCATGAGCAGCATCCTGATCACGCACGACCTTGGGCTTGCCGCACAATATTGCGACCGAATTTTGGTGATGAAAGACGGTGTGATTGTCGAACAAGGCGATCCGGTTCAAATCTTCAGAAATCCTCAACATTCCTATAGCCGCAAGCTTGTCGATGCGACGCCACGGGTGGGGACGGATGTGCGCAGTCTGCTGCCGCCTGAAGATCGCGGCGATGAATTGGTGCCTGTTGTGAGTGACAGGCCTTTGCTAGAGGTCCGCGACTTGAACAAAATCTATGCCGGCAAGTCTGGACCTGTGCATGCGGTGAAAGGTATCTCGTTCACGATTAATCAAGGTCAATGTGTTGGTCTTGTCGGGGAGAGTGGCTGCGGAAAATCCACGACATCAGAGATCCTTGTGCGCTTGATGGATGCCACCAGCGGCGAGATCATCTTTGACGGTGACGACATCGCACAGGTTCCGGCAAACGGCTTTGCCAAAGACGAGCGGCGCGCCGATATCCAAATGGTGTTCCAAGACGCCACCGATAGTTTGAACCCGCGTCACACGTCGCGCCAAACCATAGCAGAACCGCTGCGGCGTTTGGGCAAGATGCGTGGCGTAAAACTGACGGCGCGGATCGAAGAACTGGCCGCGTTGGTCGGATTGCCACTGTCCTTATTGGACCGCTTTCCGCATCAATTGTCAGGTGGTCAAAAGGCGCGCGTTGGAATTGCGCGTGCGGTGGCCTTGGAACCCAAGTTTCTGATCCTTGATGAACCGACGGCCGCCCTGGATGTGTCGATCCAAGCCGTTGTCCTGAACCTGCTTGTGGATCTGCGGGCAAAACTGGGGCTGAGCTATCTTTTCGTGAGCCACGATCTGCATGTCGTGCGGCTTCTTTGTGACCATGTGATCGTGATGAAAGACGGCGAAATTGTCGAACAAGGCCCGTCCCAAGAAATCATGTCAAATCCTCAAAGTGACTACACCAAAACGCTTTTGGCCGCTGCGCCAAAACCGCCTGCGCGGCGTCAGGCTAACTAACTTAATGACCGGAGAACAGAATGCTGCGTAACCTACCCTTCACGCTCACTGCCCTACGCGAAGTCTATGCGTCGGGTACTAGCCCATCTGATGTCATCGACGAAATATTCTCGCGCTTCGATGCTGTGAATGATCCCAATATTTTTATCCATCTGAGAGATCGCGACAACCTCAAGGCCGAGGCGGCAGCCCTTGGCGCCTATGATCCAGACATGCCGCTTTGGGGTATCCCGTTTGCCGCCAAGGATAACATTGATGTCGCAGGAATCGAAACAACAGCCGCTTGTCCGGCCTATGCCTATACGCCAAATAAAGACGCTTTCGTGATTGCCAATCTTCGCGCGGCGGGGGCGTTGATGATAGGCAAAACCAACCTTGATCAATTCGCAACAGGTCTTGTGGGAGTTCGCACCCCTTATGGCGCACCGCTGAATGCGGTGGACCCTGAAATCGTGCCCGGTGGGTCATCCGGTGGGTCCGGCGTGATCGTCGGCCACGGTATCGTGACGTTTTCGCTTGGAACCGATACCGCAGGATCGGGGCGTGTGCCTGCGGCGTTGAACAATATCGTTGGACTTAAGCCGACGCTTGGGGCCTTGTCGGCGACGGGCGTCGTACCAGCGTGCCGTACGCTGGACACCGTGTCGATCTTTGCGTTGACAGTGGACGACGCCTATGAGGCCTTCGCTGTGGCGCGTGGGTTTGACAAGCTGGATGCCTATTCAAAGCCACTTGTGCATGAGAAGCTGATGGCCATTACTATGCCACTGCGCATTGGTGTCCCTGATGCGAGATCCATCGAATTCTTTGGAGACCATGTCCAGCAAGCCGCATTTGACCGCGATGTCGCCCTTTTGAAAGCAAAAGGGGCAACGATTAAATACATCGACTTTACGCCGCTCTATGCGATTGCAAATATGCTTTACGAAGGGGCTTGGGTCGCCGAGCGCTATACGGTCATAGACGATTTGTTGGCGACAAACCCTGATGCGATACATCCTGTCACGCGTCAGATTATATCCCATGCAGAAAGCATGTCTGCGGCGGATGCTTTCAAGGGCATTTACCGATTGGCTGATCTCAAACGTGAGGCCGAGCCGATGTTGGTGGAGTTAGACATGATGTGCGTGCCGACGATCCCAACGTTCTATTCGGTTGCGGATCTTGAGGCCGATCCGGTGACACCAAATTCCAATAACGGCACTTACACCAATTTTGTCAACTTACTGGATATGTGTGCCATTGCCGTTCCAACGGCGCCGCGCAGCGACGACAGGCCGGGTAGTGTCACCCTGATTGCGGCGGCTGGTAAAGATGCAGATGTTGCTGTGATTGCACGCGGGTTTGAGGCGGATTGTAGCCGCACTTTGGGCGCGACGGTTCATCCAGTGCCGCCCCCCCCTGCTTTGCCCATGGGAGCGTCGGACCAAATTGATCTGGCTGTCTGCGGTGCACATATGACCGATCTTCCTTTGAACTGGCAGCTCACTGATTTGGGGGGAACCTTTGTGCGCAAGGCAGTGACTTCAGAGCAGTATAAGTTCTACGCTCTTGCCGGTGGTCCTCCAGCACGACCGGGGCTTGTGCGCGTTAACGGGACCGATGGTGGCGCCATCGCACTTGAAATATGGTCGCTTCCAAAGACAGCATTCGGCACGTTTATAGCGGGTATCCCCGCACCTTTGGGAATCGGGACGGTTGCATTATCTGACGGGTCATCGGTGAAAGGGTTCATCTGCGAAGCCAATGGCACAAAAGGTGCCACAGACATTACAAACCTTGGCGATTGGCGCAGTTTCTTGGCGCAACAAGACGTGCCCGCATGACGTCGCAAGTTGAACAACGCATGGCAGAGATGGGTCTCGCGCTGCCGCTTGATTGGACGCCACGCGGTCAATTCCTGCCGTTTCGCAAGGATGGCACGACGGTCTATCTTTCGGGGCAAATCTGCGAGTGGGACGGCGCCGTGACCCATGTGGGGCCCGTTGTCGATACGCCCGACGAGATTGTAGCCGGACAGGCGGGTGCGCGTATCTGCGCGTTGAACCTGATCTACCGTTTGCGTGCGGCTTGCGACGGTAACTTAGATCGTGTCGACATGATTTTGCGGTTAGGCGGTTTCGTGAATTGCCGGGCTGGCTTTGCGCAAAGCCCTGCGGTGATCAACGGGGCAACCGAAGTGTTCATCGCGCTGTTTGGGGATCAAGGATGGCATGCGCGTACTGCGGTTGGGGTATCGGGCTTGCCTGGGAATGCATCGGTTGAGGTGGACGCAATTGTGCGCCTTAAAGACTAGGCATGTGTGGTCGCACAAGCGGCGGGCTTTGTTCTGCAAGCTGAGCAGCCAGCGCCAATAATTGAGTGTCCTTGTGCGGATGTGCGGCAAGCATGACCGAACGTGGTCGTCCCAAGCGATCCATCCCCCATGGTAGGCAAATGAGCGGTCCTCCAAAGACCGTCCACGGCGTGAGCCAGTCCTGATACCCTGTCGTTCCGTCGATCAGCGGCGCACCTTCTGGTACGGGTAAGGTTAGGATAACATCGACGTCCTTCAGGCTCTGCCAGAAGGCTTGCTTTGCTTCGGTGAGAATGGCCGCAGTATCTGCAGCTTGGGAGGGCGATACCTCAACCCCCGCGCGCAAACCGGCGAGAAACTTGGGTTTGAGCATATCCACGCGTGCGTCTGACAACATTGCACCATGTGCTGCTGCGGCCTCAAAATTCATGACGACCCTGTGTGCCGCGACGATCAGGTCAACGTCGAAGTTGAAAGCGGCTGACACGCTTGAAAGTCCAAGGTCATCTATTGTATTGGATGCATCGGCGAATGCCTCCGAGGTGTCTGGGCTTGGCAAAACATCAGAGTCCCAAAGCGCGCAAAGGCTGGTTTTGACCTCCGGATGTGGTGCTTCATAAGCGGCTGGTGCCATCTGCCTAAACGCTGCTTGCACGACGCCAACGGACCCCGCGATTATTCCCACGGTATCAAAGCTGGGGGCCAAAGGCGTCACACCATCAGTCGGCAAAACCCCATAGGACGGTTTGAAACCGACTGCACCACAATAGGCAGCAGGACGACACAATGATCCGGCGGTCTGCGTGCCAAGTGCGATATCGACAACACCGGCCGCAACCGCCGCACCCGAGCCACTGCTCGACCCACCTGGACTACGGTTCACGTCGTAAGGATTGCGGCAAGCCGTGGCGTCCGTAAAGGCAAACTCAGTTGTCGTTGTCTTTCCAATGATATCCGCTCCCACATTGCGCAATGCGGCCACGACATTGGCGTCGTGAGCCGCTGGCGGAGCGTCGCGGCAAGCATCGCTGCCGTTGCGCGTTGGCAAGCCTGCCACATCAATGATATCTTTCACACCGACGGCCATGCCCGAAAGCGGGCCTGGTTCGATCACTTCGGAAGGTGTCTCATCAAGCGCGGAAAACGCATGAATATATGGTTCCCACTGGCGGACATTATCGCGCCAAGGGCATTCGGTTTTCATCCAACACCTCGGGCGACGCCGATCAAGTGGTCGCGTGAAATCATCGTTTCTAGCTCCGAAATCGTGTATCTTTCAACGTCATGCGGTGGCTCTGGCAAAACGAGATAGCGCATGTCGGCGTTGCTATCATGCACAACCAGCTTGATATCTTGCATCAGGTCTAGTCCAAATTCAGCCAAAACCTGACGCGGCTCTCGCACCGAGCGGGCACGATACGCCTTGGAGATGTACCACGATGGCGGCTGCCCCAAAATTGAACGCGGATAGCATGAACACAGCGTGCAAGTGATTAGATTATGCAGCTGGGCCGTGTTTTCAACCACAATGATGCGCGCCTCAGTGACAGGGATATCCAGTTCTTGAACAGCAGTGCGGCCATCTGACAAGAGACGCGACTTAAAGGTCGGATCGGTCCATGCTTTTGCAACAATCTTTGCGCCCAAGTGCAGACCAGGACTTTCCAGTTTGGCAATTGCAGCCGTCACTTCATGGGCGGTCAGCAGGCCTTTTCCGATCAGCACCTGTTGCAATGCATCAATGATAATCTGGGCTTCGATATTGCCTGCTTCATCTTCGATAATCAGCGCTTCGTGTTCGCCGTGCTGGTGATCATGGGGCATTCTCGGTTTCCTTTACTGACCGCAGCCAGTGATCGTAAATTTCGATAATAAGAGTATCTTGCGCTGGGATTGCATCATCTGGCCAAAGCTGCCTTTGCAAAAATGCCACTCGGTAAAGGTCAACGGCGCGGCCCGATGTGTTGCCAACGGCCAGATCCTCGGGGTTCAAATAGGTGCCGCAGTATTCAGTAACACGACCGGTTTGATGGCGAATATAATGCGGGATCCGCACGTGGCCTTCTTTGCCCAAGGCAAGAACTTGGACATGATCACCCGCTGAAAACCGTGTCATAATTTTTCATCAAGATCAGACCAACGCACTTTGCCAGCCTCGATTGCGCGATCCAATTCTGTGCGCGAAACGATGCCTTTCTCGATCAGGATATCGGTCATGGCTTCAAGGCGGCGTCTATAAAACGAAAGCGTATTGTATTTTTCGACACCAAAGCTCTCAAACCCCCGGCGCACTTCATCAAGCGAAACGATCCGACGGGTTCCATCGCCAAGAAGGCCACGAATAGCCTCGACCTGCTTTTCCCAATGAAGCCAAGGCAGTTCTACCATCGGGATTTCACCCGCCGCATCGCCGCCCACGTCATGATAGCCTTTTGGGCCCTTGCCATCTTGCATTTATCCGCTCCAGTTGGGGCAAATATCACAGGCGATCGGGGTGTTGGCCAATGCTCTTTTTGCACCGAAGCGGTGCAAAAAGAGGTTCGCTAAGAAGGTCTTTTAGGTATTATCAACAAAAATAATTCGCGTTACTGAAGCACTTGGCGAGGAATTAAAATCATTTAATATGGGTATGTTTATTGTCGCAAGTCCTATGGCAGGAAACAATGCTTTGCAGTCATCAAAGCGTTGCGCAGCATTTGACATCTTGGGCTCCTTGCGGCCTTCCGCACCGCATCACAACCCCCGATACCAGATTGTTTAAATGTCGGCTTTCGCCGTTGATGAACTGCCACTTCGCATCTGCAGCGAAAGTCCGCTTTCCGCCCTTCATGTCGAAATGTGCATAGCGCAGCATCTGTCACTATCGCCCTAAGCAGCACCCCCCAATGCTGACTGGTTATAACTTCCTCATCCACGGGGCCTTCTGGCTCAACTCAAACCCGTCACCATAGTTGCTGCCGATGCCGGCCATGGCTCCACCCTCCCAATGCATCAATGATATCTGCAGGGCATCGAGCCGCTCGCAAAACGATCCCGGAAGCTGTGCCGGAAAGAGTTTACAAGGCAGCCATCTGGCACGGGGTCCATGGTCCTGCGGTCTGATGGTTGAGAGGACTAGGCACAGTCACACCGGACCGTGGTACGCTGCGCGGGTGCCGTGCAGCGCCATGGACGATCCATGGCATAGGCCTCCGAACAAAACTCCAGCCCAATGAATTTACAAGGCTAATACTAAAGGCCCGTGGTCCTAGACGCGGGGGCCGTGATTGGGGGGCTTGGGGTGAGCCTGGCGCGTTTCATCTGTTTGGATTGGGCTCAGTAACCCCCAGAAAATACGGTAGCTTGCAACGAAAAAATCCTAAACACACCAAGGCGCTTTAATCTGAGACGACCTGCCGGTTGCAGCTGTCAAATCGTGAACCGCAATCTGGGGGCCTCAGTTGTAGAGTTTTGGCATCAGAATAAATAGTTTAGATCACTAAAAAGCTATAGCATCGACGCAACGGTGAAACCTAAGTGAAACCTTTAAAGGCAATACTGCGCCCCACAGACGATCAAAAAACTTCTAAGCCGTTGAAAAAATTGGTGAGCCCTGATGGGTTCGAACCATCGACCTACTGATTAAAAGTCAGTTGCTCTACCAACTGAGCTAAGGGCCCACTGCAGCGGTGTCTAGAAAGGGTAGAGGCCAGGGTCAAGGGCTTTTGTGAGCTATTACTGGATTCCTTTCAATTAGGCAGATATATGGCCAACATGACGCACCAAACTCTCTTTAAGAAGATGCATGGACTC
>Ga0209502_10001314_pt1 | contig 23223 bp, 23 predicted proteins | sample ArcticOcean_MG_C_10_FD_187442 | JGI IMG/M metagenome (GOLD analysis project Ga0209502, IMG submission 187442) | Marine microbial communities from western Arctic Ocean - ArcticOcean_MG_CB11_90 (SPAdes) (version 2) | ecosystem: Environmental > Aquatic > Marine > Oceanic | place: Arctic Ocean... | reverse complement strand
AAATTATTCGGTGCAACTGGAAAGCAGCCAACGAAGCATTTATGGAGTCCTACCACGTCATAGCAACGCACCCACAAATCCTGATGGGCGGTGCGCACGACGTAGACACCAAATACGATGTCTTTGGTAACTACTCTCGCGCCATTCGTTGCGGCGCTTTAGAAAGTTCCGGCATGCCGCAATGGGATTCCCTTCCGGAAGATGGGAAAATGCGGCTCCGAAACCCCCTTAATGGCTTTGTTTATCTGCGAATAGAAGAAGGCCTGGTCGAAGTTACAGCACCCGATGGAAGAACAGGCAGGTTCGACCTTCAAGCACGCCATCTTGAAGGAGACCTGACCGAGGTTAACCCACACCTGGTCAGCTGGGCCGGTGGGCCGTTAGTCGAACAAACTGAATTTGACAAGGCGTTTGCCGAAAAGGCCAAGAAAAACGAAACGCATGTGCATCCCCGCCTGCTAGCCGCTGAGATCCAAAGGGATGCCCTGCGTGATGTTGTACCCAGCATTGCTGACGACGTTTCGGACATAGAGTTTACCAGCATCTTTTTTACCCTCTTTCCTAACTTTCATCCCTGGGGTTCCTTCAATCGGATCAATTATCGTTTCAGGCCCCATGGCACAAACCCGAACGAATGTATTATGGAATGTATCTATCTCGCGCCTATCCCGGAAAATGGCGCGTATGAGCCCTGTAGAGAAATTCACTGGCTATCCGCAGATGATGACTGGACTGACGCACCCGAGCTTGGAATGCTAGCCAAGGTCTTTAATCAGGACGTCCGCAACCTGCCTCTTGTCCAAGAAGGCCTGAAAGCCTCTGCTAAAGAGTTCGTGCAACTGGCTGACTACAACGAATCCAAACCAAGACACTTCCAGATGCTACTGGAAGAGTGGCTTAACCGGGAATAATTGTTTGTCGGACCCCTTGATTTTGGGGTGTCCGGCCCCAATTTCAGCACTCACGCCGCTGGATTTATGCTATCCTGCGCGCCTGCCGAGGCGAGTCGCTCCGGCGGGAAAACGACAGAATATTGAGGAACACAGATGAACGAAGAGCAACAGGATGCGAAACTGCCATCCGTAAATTTCATGGACGAGAAATTATTCAAATCCCGATCCATTTCTATCTTTGGCAACATTAACGAACGTATTGCTCGCTCTGTAGCGGAACAGCTGCTTGCGCTGTCTGCTGAAAGTAACGACCCGATCACGATCTACATTTCGTCTCCGGGCGGACACGTTGAATCCGGTGACGTTATCTATGACATGATTAAGTTCATCAAGCCTGAAGTTCGGGTCGTAGGAACAGGATGGGTCGCTAGCGCTGCCACCAACATCTACCTTGCTGCAAAGAAAGAAAACCGATTCTCGCTGCCCAACACGCGATACCTGGTTCACCAGCCAAGCGGCGGATCACGAGGTGACGCGACTGACATCGCCATCCAGATGGAGGAAATTCTAAAAACCAAGGAACGGATCAATAAAATCATATCTGATGAGACGGGTCGGGCGCTTGAACAGGTCGAAAAAGATACTGACCGGGACTACTGGATGTCTGTTGAGGAAGCTATCGAATACGGCATCGTCCACAAGGTCATCAAGTCGATAACAGAAATCGAGTAACTCGGTGCCGGGATTGTTGGTTACTCTGCCACTCACCTAATGCCTAATATCTGCGTCTACTGCGGTTCAAGCAGCGGCAACGACCCATCGTTCGTCGCTGCTGCCAAGGATCTGGGCAGCACCATTGCTGCCCATGGATATGGGCTCGTTTATGGCGGGGCTAATATTGGCCTGATGGGCACTGTCGCTGATTCGGTTCTGGCATCTGCTGGGATCGTAACGGGTGTCATGCCAAAGTCGCTCGCTGACAAGCAAATTGCCCACCCCGGATTATCCGAACTTATCGTTACCGTGTCCATGCATGAGCGAAAGGCCCGAATGGCTGACCTCAGCGATGCCTTTATTTCTCTGCCAGGCGGGCTGGGGACATTTGAGGAGCTATTTGAAATCTGGACATGGGCGCAGCTGGGTTTTCACCAAAAACCCATCGCCGTGCTTAACGTCAATGGCTACTATGATAAATTAATCGAATTTCTTGAAGACTCGGCAACGAAGGGCTTTATCAAAGCGGCTCACCAAAAAATGTTGCTGGTATCAGACAGTCCAGCTGAACTTATCCACAAAATTGAATCCTTCACCTCTCCCTCAGTTGATAAACTTGGCTAGCGGCAATGACGTTCGCTCAAATTGGCGCAGAGGGCATATTGGCGGGCGTTAACTTTACCTCACGACCCGCAGCAGTTAACCCTCGTCATTGATATTTTTTTCACCTTCCGGCCTGTTCATAGCGTTGAAATCACGAGCGCATGCCACAATATCAACCTCTAACATTAGGGACATACGAGAACGGACCATGACCAGAATATTTTTGTTTATTGCGACCAACATCGCCGTTATAGCGTTGATCAGCATTACTTTTCAGATCCTAGGCATCGAAGGTCTACTGGCCGCTAATGGCGTTGACCTGAACCTATACGCTTTGCTGGTTATGTCAGCTGTCATAGGATTCGGCGGATCGTTTATTTCACTGGCGATCTCCAAATGGATGGCCAAGCGATCAATGGGCGTGAAGATCATTGAGAACCCAACTCATCCACAGGAACGCTGGCTTGTTGATACTGTTGCAAAACAGGCTAAGAATGCCGGCATTGGGACGCCTGAGGTCGGTATTTTCCAGTCAGAGACAGTCAACGCCTTTGCCACTGGCATGAGTCGAAACAACGCATTGGTCGCCGTCAGCACGGGCTTGCTGCAGGCCATGACCACCGATGAGGCAGAAGCCGTTCTTGCCCACGAAGTCAGTCACATTGCTAATGGAGACATGATTACGATGGGCCTAATACAGGGGGTCGTGAATACTTTTGTCATTTTCCTGTCGCGCATCATCGGCTTTTTCGTGGACCGGGTCATTCTAAAGAATGAGCGCGGATTCGGGATTGGCTATTTCATCAGTTCTATCCTTGCGCAGATTGTACTGTCTTTTTTCGCCAGTATGATCGTTATGTGGTTCAGCCGACGTCGAGAATTCCGAGCCGATGAAGGTGGGGCTGACCTTGCTGGGAGGCATAAAATGATCGCAGCCCTGAAGAAGCTACAGGGGGATCAAACCGAAGACCTGCCAGGAGAGTTCGCAGCATTTGGCATCAATGGCGGCAGGCCTACCGGCTTTAGGGCGCTGATGATGTCCCACCCCCCGCTGGAGGAACGAATCGCCGCCTTGGAACGATCCGCTTAGATCTCTTCCTGTCAAGGGGACGGAGGGGGTTAATGACTGATTACAAATGCTGGGCATGGCCGGTGTTATCGGATCGTTAATCTTCGTAGGGCTTCAACTTAAGCTATCCCAAGGCATCGCTATCACAAGACATCGCTATGGCTAGCCAATATCAAGCTCGCTTAGATTCACTGGTCGCGGTGATAGGCAACTTGCTGCAAAGCAACGCTTTAATCGCGGTCACCGAAAAAGTCAGGAATGGCGAGCCATTGGACTCGTTCGAGATCGTCATAATGGACGCTAGCGTGAGCCAACGCTATGACCTTTATGATTCAAATCACTTCCAGTACGCTAGCCGATTCATTTCGGAGGCACATTGGCAAGGCGTGTTAAGGGGTATGGACTCGGAGTTGAGCGCTTTCGATATGACCGAATACTGGGCGCGACATCGACTTATTTATAGAGCCTCCTTCGCCGAAATTGTCGATACATTGATTGCAAAAAGACGATACATTGATTGCAAAAAGACGTACCGAAAAACTTTCCGCTGACTAGCCTAAAGCGCACTTTTCAGCGCACTTTTCAGCGCTCTTTTTCAGCGCTCTTTTTTAGCGCTCTTTTTTAGCGCTCTTTTTTAGCCACTCTTATATTATTCACTGTCGAAAACGACGCTTTCAGTCGCCAATACACGTTGGCCTTTTCGAACGGGTCTAACTCAATATTGCTGCGCTGACTGCGCACAAACCGCCCAAGGCAACAACCCAGGCAATCGTTCGAAAACGCTTAACGCCGGCCGCGTAAAGCGGAATAAACACAATCCTGCCACCCAAATAGACAAAGCCTCCAACCTCGGTCAGCGTGCCAGTCTTACCCAGCAGCACCGCTGCCAACATTGCCGCAACGAACATCGGAAACGTTTCCATATAGTTGTAGAACGCTCGTTGCAATCTTGCCGGAACTCCTGAAATAGGACTTGGTTCATCCCTGGGTCCCATTCCCCAGTCATAACCTTGTTGCGTCCGTGCCGCGACAGATCCCAGCAGTAACTGCAGAATACCAAGGACCACAGCAGCCCCAATCATTTGAAGTTCAAGGGTGTTTAACGAGTCGCTTAAATTTTCCATGTGTCACCTGTGTCTATTTAATTGCTTGATAAGAAGCCAATCGTTTTAACTCGTTAGCTTACCCGGGATAATCATCTTCGCACAGGGTATGCAAGTCGATCACCTCGGCAGTCCAGTGAGCGTAGAAGTCATCCTAGTCTTAAACGGTAAAACAGATATAAACATCACCTACGTCACTCCGACGTTTTTTATTTTTTTGATTGCGCGCAGTTTCAAACGCCGTTTCGATGGAAACCGGGGAAATTGGTCATAATGCTGATCGAATGCTGGTCGGTGAACATGCAGAGGCCCACGAAACACCCGCGCTTCGATTGATTCGGGGACGATCAATGAAAATACCCGCTTAATAACGAAGCCCTTACCGTTCTATTCAGTCGTTCTATTCAGTCGATCTCTTCAGGTTCGTGACGGTGATAACTGTACGATGCGAAGCGAGGTTGATGAAAAGGGCCATAAACCAGCCTTCAAATGGGCATCTTGGCACTAATTAAGCCTGTAGGATATGGTGACCTAGAGTGCTAAACCTCCGTCAATCCGATACTCGCCACCGGTGGCGAACTTTGACTCGTCCGACGCCAAATAGAGCACAATGCCAGAGACGTCTGATGGTTCGCCTACAGTACCCATCGGATGCTCCAACCGCATACCTTCAAGCCCTCCCTCGGGATCAGGCGATTGATCAATGAAGGCCTGCACCATCGGAGTCATCACCGTACCCGGGTGGACGGAATTACAGCGGATACCGTATTGCCCGGTATGCAGCGCTACCGATTTGGTAAGCATAGTGACCGCCGCTTTGCTGGTATTATAGGCTGCCAGGGTTGACTTAGCGTAAAGGCCCGAGGCCGATGAAATATTGATAATCGAGCCACCGCGCTTTCGGCCATTGGCTTTCATGCCCTCGACGGCGATTTTACAGCCAAGAAAAGTACCATCGACATTAACCGACTGGATCCGCCGCCAGTCCTCCAGACTGAGTTCCTCGATGGTGCCGGCCACGACCACGCCCGCATTGTTCACCAGCCCGTCAAGCCCGCCGAACGTCGCCAGTGTTTCGCGAAGAACGTTCCTCCAGCCGTCCTCTTCGGTCACATCGTGCGTGACGAAATGCACGGCATCACCCAAATCAGCCGCAACAGCCCGGCCCTGTTCCTCTTTCACGTCGGTAAGGACCACTCGAGCCCCCTCGCCGACCAGTGTACGCACATGAGACTCGCCGAGTCCGGTAGCCCCACCAGAGACAATCACTACTTTTCCCTCTACTCGGCCCATTCAATTCTCCCTGACTTTCGCGTTTATAATACGATTGCGCATCAACGCGCATTCCTCGACAACCCCATGCGAGCAGCGTTTAACCTGTTTATTAGCCATTGATCCTTAGCTCAAGGATTGAGCCCAAGTCTGATCAAAGGCGCTCATCCCGGCTCGGATTTTATACAAGTTTGCCGACAAACTCCCTCAGGCTTCCCTTTAGATTAGTCGGGTAATCCAAGAACGCGCTTTGCAATGATGTTTGCCTGAACTTCATTGGTGCCGCCGTAAATTGTTACTGCCTTACTGGAAAGCCAGGACCGCGCTGCGCCGATTTCATCGGCCGAAAATGAATCCCCCTCCCAGCCTAAACCCTGCGTGCCCATCAGTCGGACAATGATTTCCTGGCGATCCTGCGCAAGCGTCGATCCGTAGAGCTTGAACACTGATGTCGTATCAGTCAGTGTCTTGCCATCCCTTGCCTGCTCGCCCGCACGTTTCTGGGTTAACCTGAAGGCGGCACTTCTCATCTTCCAATCAATCACTTCATGACGCAGCGCCGGACCGATCGCGGGGTCATTTACATAGTCTTTTAGGACATCATCGACTTCCAGGTCGATAGTGACACCCACTGGTCTTGGCCTGGCTGCGGTCGGCGACAAGCCGCCCTGTCCTGAACGCTCGTGCTGCAGTAGGCGTTTACCAATCGTCCAGCCTTCATTTAACGTGCCTATGAGGTCTCGTTTTTCTGCGATCGCATCGTCGAGAAACGTTTCACAAAACGGTGAGTTGCCCGATATCAGTGAGATAGGCTTTACCGTGACACCTTCCTGGTCCATCGGCACCAACACAAAGCTGATGCCGCTGTGCTTGGACGCTTCAAAATCCGTTCGTACCAGGCAAAACATCCAATCCGCGTATTGGGCGCCGGAAGTCCATATCTTTTGGCCATTAATCAGAAAGTAGTCTCCCTTATCCTCGGCACGGCATCGAAGGCTTGCAAGGTCGGACCCGGCGCCTGGTTCGCTGTAGCCCTGGCACCAGGCAGCACCACCTTTCGCGATCACTGTCAGATGCCGCTGCTTCTGCTCCTGGGTACCGAACTCCAGCAATGTCGGGCCGAACATTCGTGTACCCATATTGATCAGAGGTGGACGGGCCCCAAGTTCGTTCATCTCTTCAAAGAGCACGCGGGTTTGTTCAACACTTAAACCACCACCACCGTATTCCTTAGGCCAGGCGGGCACTGTCCAACCACGTTCGGCCATTCGCTCCATCCACAATTGGACGTCCGGTTTAAAAGTTACCTTGGTGCTGCCAGAATGCACGGCACCAGGTCCCTTGGCCCCTTCAGGACAGTTTTCGGTTAACCAGGCTCGTGTCTCTTCGCGAAACGCTGACAGATCACTCATCACTCTCCTCCCTCTTGTCTTTAGTTGGTTGTCTTTAATTGGTTTACTTCGCCTGACTCAACTGCACCATCACACCGTTTGCTTCTGCCGGATGAACGAAGGTACCGCCAATGACACGAACGCCTTTGCCATCAAGCTCGGCAGCCGTTTCCTTCTGGTCATCAACCGCGAAGGCAACCGTATGAATCCCATCACCTTTTTTGGCAAGCGGTCCCGCTAGGGGCGAATCGTCTTCCGTGGGTGTAATCAATTCCAGGAATGTACCGTCGCCAAAATGATAGAACGCCTGGTCAGCCTTGAGCACATCCGAATGCTGTCGATCCGGCTCAATACCCAAAATTTTCGTATAATTGGTGATCGCTGCCTCCAGATCCCCAACTCTTACCACAATATGATCAACGCCTTTAAACGCCATGATTTATCTCCTTTGAATTTGTAAACACTATGTCACGTTACGCTTGATATCGCGAAAAGGGCCGGTATCCGATCGTTGTTCTTTTGGCATCCCGAGCACCCGCTCGGAAATAATGTTTCGTTGAATCTCATCGGTACCACCCGCAATAGAAATGGCAGGAACCGAGATCAGGGTCTCTGCAATCATGCCCTCTTCTGCAGATTCCGGACCACTTAACATTGCCTCAGAGCCTGAAATCATCGTGTGCACATGCGCTGCCTGTCGGGCGATGACACTTGCGCCTAATTTGCCAATTGAACCGGCGGGAATAACTTCATTACTGCCTGATTTTCGCTGAGCCACCGCACTGGCGGCAGCCAGTTTCGCACCACTCGACAAACACATCAGTCGAGCAATTTCCTGGCGCACAGAAGGATCTTTTATGGCTCCCGTCTCTTTGGCTCTTGGCAGCACAAGGTCCACCCGGCCTTCACGCTGGGGATACCAGGTATAAGGCTCGTTCGCGATCTCAAGCTCGACCGCGAGCTCTTGATAAATAATCCCGTCTTTAGATTCTCTGCTGACAGTGGGCGTTCTGCCCCTCGCAAAACCCTGGCGCTCAATCGACAGCGTTGTCGTCGCAATCGCCCAGCCATTGCCCTCGCCACCCATCAAGTCCTCAGCCGGAACAATGGCATCCGTCATAAAGACCTCGTTAAACGAAGCATGTCCGTTCATCTGCTTCAGCGGTCGTGCTTCAACGCCTGGCTGACGCATGTTAATCAGGAAATAGGACAGGCCCTGGTGTTTGGGCAGGTCCCAATCAGTTCGCGCAACAAGAATGCCAAAGTCAGCGTGATGCGCACTGGTGTTCCAGACCTTTTGGCCGTTAATCATCCACTGCCCATCCAGCAGTTCTGCTTTAGTGCTCGCACCTGCAAGGTCCGACCCACTGCCCGGCTCACTGAACAGCTGGCACCAGGCATGCTCTCCCGTCAGGATCGGCGGCAGGTATCTCTTCTTCTGGTCATCAGATCCGTGAACAAGGATCGTTTCAGCAGCCAGTCGACGCGGCCCAACCTGCGCAGCACCAACCGCGCCCTTTTCAGCAAAGACTTCACTAACAACCGCGGTCTGTTCGGCGTCATAGCCCCGCCCAAAACAATCTTCAGGCCAGTCTGGCGCAGCCCAACCACCCTCAAGGAGGATATTCCGCCACGCTATCAGCGACCTGTCCGCAGACCAGTTAGCGTCTAACCAATTACTGACCTCTTCTCTTATTTCATCGAGTTTCATGGCTGTTCTCCCTTGTCATGGCTTGAGGTTGTTTCAATCATCGTCATCATCCGCTCACGATGCATATGGGCTGAACCCATAAACACCTCGGAACTTTTTGCTCGCTTAAACCAGAGATGGGTGTCCTCTTCCCAGGTAAAGCCGATGCCCCCACGAAGCTGAACACCCGCTCTGGCGGCCTCCATGTAGGTATCACTGGCCATCGCTTTCGCCATGCTTGCCACGTACGGTTCACCATCACCAGCCGCCAAACAGAACGCAGCATGGTGGATCGCCGCTTTCGCAAACTCCAGCTCCATTAACAAATCCGCACAGCGATGTTTCAGCGCCTGAAAGGAACCAATAGGTCGACCAAACTGGACCCTGACCTTTGTATACTCGAGCGTCGATTCGAACAGATATTGCGCACCGCCGATCATCTCGTGCGCCAGAACGCTACATATTTCATCCCATGTCCGATTTAGCAGCGCTTCGGTCAACCCGCCAATTCGTTCAGCGCTCACCTCATTGAAGGATACCCTGGATAGTTTGCGTGTAGGGTCCAGCGCTTCCTGTGGGGTAATCGTCAACCCCGCCGCATCCGCTTTGACAAGGTATAAGCCCAGACCCTCTGCTGTCGATGCGGCCACAATCAATACATCAGCAATATGTGCATCAATAACGATAGGCGCTACCCCAGAAACCACGTGTTTTTCATTCGCTTTTAGGGCCGCCCCTACTTTCTCGGGGTTGTTAAGGTTGTCCAGAACAAGTGTCGCAATTTGGTCTCCCGAGGCTATACCCGGAAGAATCGCGGTCTTGTGAGTCTCCGTTGCGCCATTTAACAGGGCGTACCCGGCCATGACCGATGAGGCAAAGAAAGGTCCACAGTAAAGGTGTCGGCCCATTTCCTCTGAAACAATACCGAGCTCAACCGGGCCAAAGCCAACGCCCCCATATTCTTCGGGAATATGCGTACCCGCCAGGCCAACTTCCCCGCAAAGCTGTTCCCAGACCGCGGGATCATAGCCCTCGCTTGATGCCATCAATCGACGCACATCAACGGCTGTTGACTTCGCCTGCAGGAATCGCGATACGACCTCACGAAGCTGTTCCTGCTCTTCTGTGTAAACTATTTGCATGGGTTAATCCTTACTGTAGAAAACCCGATCTGGATTTCTCTATCTGATTAGATAGTATCAAGGCTTCTCAAGCCATAAGGAACAACATTCAATGGATTTCGAACATCTTATTTACAACGTCGATAATCTCGTCGCAACAATCACATTAAACCGACCAGAGACCCTAAACGCCCTAACACCTGCGATGCGAAAAAGCTTTGAGACGGCCCTTGGGCTGGCAGAGAACGACGACAGTGTGCGTGTCATCGTGATCACCGGTGCTGGAAAAGGTTTCTGCTCCGGTGGAGATGTGAAAGCGATGAATGAAGCAAAAAAGTCTGGCAAATCCAGTGCACTGGAAGATCGAATTGATCCTATTCGGGATCGGATAGTGTTGGCATTACAGGATTCAACAAAACCCATTATTGCTGCTGTCAACGGCGCGGCCGCAGGCGCAGGCATGAATATCGCCCTAGCCTGTGATATTCGTATCGCATCGGACACGGCAAAGTTTGGTGAAACCTTCGCCAAACGTGGCCTGCACCCTGACTGGGGAGGGACTTACTTCCTGCCACGTATCGTTGGTATGGCCAAGGCCTGTGAACTGATTTGGTCGGGAAGAATGATCCCAGCAAACGAGGCGCTGCAACTCGGTATCGTTTCCCAACTGGAAACGCCGGATGCTCTGATGGCGACAACATTAAAGATGGCGAACTCATTTGCAGCGGGCCCGCCCATCGCGATCCGCATGGCGAAACGCGCCCTATACCGAAGTATGGATTCTACCCTGCGAGAAGCGCTTGAATTCGAAACCTATGCACAGACTACCTGCAGTGACACCCAGGATGCCAAAGAAGGTATTGCCGCGTTTGTCGAAAAACGTGAGCCTGTGTTTACTGGCAACTAATAATTGCTAAACAGTAAAACCCTCATCAATTAGCGGCATCTTTCTGACCCGTTTACCGATCGCCGCAAAGATCGCATTAGCAACTGCAGGCGCAAGTGGCGGCAGCCCGGGTTCACCCAGACCCGTCGGTTCATTGTCACTCTGAATGAAATGCACCTCTATTTTAGGAGCCGCACCGATCCTTAGTACGGGATACTGATGCAGATTAGTCTGTTCTATTATTCCGTTTTCCATGGTGATCTTCTGCCCAACCATTGTGCTAAGACCATCAATGACCGCGCCCTGCACCTGGTTTAACGCACCACTCATATTCACGATCGGACCAACGTCTGCGACTACCGTCACCTTGTGGACCGTGAGTTTTTTATTCTCATCGACACTCACTTCGGCAACTTCAGCAACGTGTGCCGCATGACAAAAGTAAAACGAAAGACCAAGCCCTCTTGCCGCTGGCATCTCTCGACCCCAGCCCGCTTTTTCAGTGACCAGCTTGATGACATCGACCGCACGGCCTGTGTTCATTGAACGAATGTCCCCGTTTTTTAACCATCGAGGCTCACCCAACATTTCAATCAGTAATTCCCGGTGATCCCTTCCTGTGGCTACCGCAATCTCATGGATAAACGACTGGGTCACAAAAGCATGTGTATTGGACCAGGGCGCTCGCCAGGGGCCGCACAGCGTGTTCATCTCCGTCAGCGTCATGGTACCGCGGGCGGTCGGGAAATTCGCCAAAGGAAAGGCACTATCCCTGAACCCGGCGCCAATCACCGGCTTGCCTTTCTGTTGCACACCAATCGCGTGCTCTTCCCATCCCACCAGCTGATTATCTGCGTTTATAGCAGCCCGAATTTTTTGGAAACCACCGACCCTGAAATAATCGTGCTTGATACTATCTTCCCGCGACCAGGTCAGGTTAACCGGCTTGCCGGACCGCTTGGATAGTTCAATCGCCTCACACACATACTCATTACTCGTACGCCGACCAAAACTTCCGCCCATTCTTTTGATGTTAATCGTAAGCTGATCTTTGGAAAGGCCATACAGACTCTCAGCGAGGGTTTGAAAGCGTGGGCCCATTTGCGTGGGAATCCAAACTTCAAGATGATCCTTCGCGCCACCCCCCCCTTTTTGGAAATGTGCGGTACAGTTCATCGGCTCAAGACACATATGTGAGACGTAGGGGTACTCGTAGACGCTATCTATAATTAAATTCGAGTCATCTGCAAAGACCTGGTCCACCTTCCCTCTTGAGACAACCTCTCTATCACCGGTCGGAGAATCAACCGATGCTGCGAATTTTTCAAAGTCGGTCCAGCTGTCTTTAGATGCTTCGGTTTCATCCCAGCGCGCGTTAACTTTTTCTTTCGCTTTAAACACAGCCCAAGTACTGGTGCCAACGATACCAATGCCGTCCATCAACTCACGCGGTTCGCCGTTACCTTTTATCAAGTAGGCGTCAATGACCCCGGGTTCGCGCTTGAGCTCAGCAATATTCGCACTGATGAGTACCCCGCCCACCGCGGGACTCTTCACATAGCCGCCATAGAGCATTTCCGGCACCCTGGTATCAATCCCGAAATCTCCCACGCCTGTCACAATCTCAAGACTGTCGACCTGGCTCTTGGAGGTTCCGATAATTCGGTACTCCTGCCGCGCCTTAAACAACAGATCTTCTACGGCAGGAATCGGTTGTTTGTAGGCAATCGCGACCAATTCTTTGAATGTTCGAGACTGACCAGATGAAGGATGGAACACAACAGAGTTTTCCGCTTTCAATTCATGTTTAGGTAACTCCATCAAGAGCGCCCCGGCACTAAGGAACATGTCCCTTGCCATGGCACCCATCTGACGCATCAGCTCAAAATTCATGTTTAACGTGTAGGACCCACCCGCCCATTGGGGGCCGTATCTATCAGTATCCACAATCGACGTCTGTACGACCGTAACGTCGTCCCAGTTCGCGCCCATTTCCTCTGCTACAATCATCGGCAACGACGTTTTAATTCCCTGGCCCATCTCGGGTGACCCCGATAAAATGACAATCTTTCCATCGTCTCCCACGCTAACGTAAGCATTTAGGTCTACAGAACCAACAAGACTGGGTTTATCCGTTGCGTTCGCGGTTCTCGGTAACGCCGATGCCAGCACAAATCCCGCACCGGATATTCCTCCAAGCTTCAAGAACGTTCGACGGTCAAGCCTGTGGCCCTGAAGACCTTTGATAATCAAATTTGTAAGCTTGTCACTCATGATGTTCCCTCCCCGGAGGCGTCATAGAACCGTGCAGCCGTATGAATGGCTTCCCGTATTCTGACGTACGTTCCACATCGGCAGTAGTTACCTGACATCGCCGTGTCGATATCTTCATCAGAAGGTTTTTTGTTGCTGGCAAGCAGCGCCGCCGCAGACATTATTTGTCCGGTCTGGCAGTAGCCGCATTGAGCCACATCCTGGTCTATCCAGACCTGTTGCAAAACATCCAACTGGCCGCCCACCGCAAGACCTTCGATCGTCGTAACATCCTGGCCTTCGACATCTGCGGCCTTCATCAGGCAGCTTCTTACGGGGTTGCCGTTTACATGCACGGTACAGGCTCCACACTGCCCGATGCCACAACCATATTTGGTTCCGGTCAAGCCAATCGCATCGCGCAACGCCCAGAGCAACGGCATATCATCGGCCACCTCAAGTTCAAAGGTTTCCTGATTCACCCGTAGTTTAATATTCGACATTTGTTCCTCTTATTTTTCCGTATTCAATTGAGACAATCGGTCTATCTAAATTACAGCAAGACCTGTCACGTAAGCGCCTAAATTCACGGCGCAGGTAAAATCAATCTGTGTCATAAGGTCTCACACCCCTGCTAACACTAGTGCTGACAAAAGTTGCAAACAAAAGCTGCTGTTTACCGATACCCCTCGGCAACGGGCTTTCGAGGCAGCGACCACCAAGCACTTTCACAAGCCTCGTCCAGTTCATCATCAAACTCGATGTCAAAAGCAGCCAAGTTGGCATCCAACTGTTCCGGCCTCGATGCGCCAATGATCGCGGAGGTTATCCCTGGCTGTTTCAACACCCAAGCCAATGATACCGAAACCATATTAAGGCCTTTTCCTTCCACGACAGCTTTTAATGTTTCAACGGCGTCGAATTGGGCATCGTGCCAATAGCGTGCCTGATACCGTTCAGCGGCAGTGCCAAGCGTAAATCGGGTACCATCCTGCGGTTTCTGGCCTGGTTTGTATTTACCGGAAAGGAATCCGCCCGCCAGCGGATTATAAACAATGACACCGAGACCTTCACTCACGCAAAGCGGCAACATTTCTGTTTCTATGTCTCTGTATAGTAGGTTGTAACGCGGCTGCACTGAAATGTAACCGCTCACGCCAAGCCCGTCGGCCGCTCGCAATGCCTGACCCAGCCGCCAGGCTGGATAATTCGAACAACCAACATATCGGACTTTTCCCGCCGTCACGAGATCTTCGAACGCGCGAAGCGATTCCTCAATCGGCGTCTTTGGATCAAAACCATGTGATTGATACAGGTCCACATAATCTGTCCCAAGACGGCGCAGACTGTTGTCGATCGATTCCATAATATGCTGTCGGGAAAGACCGGCATTATTCAGCCCTCTTCGGGTTGGCGCAAAGCACTTGGTTGCGATGATCAAATCATCGCGATTACCCTTGTCCTTCATCCAGCGCCCCATTATCGCTTCTGTTTCGCCCAAGGTACTCAGGTCGCCGCCCAACGGATAGGCGTCAGCCGTATCAAGAAAAGTCAGCCTGTTGTCGACCGCTTTATCAAGGATAGCGCGAGCGATTTTCTCATCGACCTGAAGCCCAAATGTCATCGTACCAAGACACAGCGCTGGCACTTCCAGCCCATGCCGCCCCATTCTTCTTTTTTCCATTTACGACTTCTCCTGCAATAGTTGTAACGTCGCAAGCTTTGCCTTCAGCGCTCGCAGGGCCTGCTTATTGGCATTCTTGATTGCATCCATATCGGGTGCGATCTTGCTGATATCCCCAAGCTCCTTGAGCACCACATGGACATCATCATGACCTTCCACTTGGCTCATATCGGTTAACCACCGGCTTACATTAGGGAACGATGTCAGGTCAAAAACATTGGTGAACTGTGGCTGTAACTGTCCAATCTCGACATAGGCGGCAAGGTCCGCCAACATCACCGTATCTCCCATCAGAAATTTGTTATCGGACAGGTAGCCTTTCTCCAGTGTATTAAGCGCAACCGTCAGATTGCGTTTCGCGGACGCCTGAATGGACTCAGGAATATCCAGGTCTTTTCTGATCTTAGGCGCCACCAGACCGACCGAGGCTTCCCGGATATTTCGGTGATGGTAATGAAGATAAGCGTCAATTTTCGCCCTTACCCTTTCGTCATCCGGATAGACATCCGTCCAGCCATTCGTGCGCGCCAGGTAAGTCATAATCGCGTGCGCTTCGCCCAGCGTGAAGCCAGTCTCCGGCTCCTCTATACACGGAATGGTACCGCTCGGGTTCTTCGCAAGATAGTTAGGATTACGACTGCCCGTGTCTCCTTTGGACCCTGGATTGATTAATACCAGTTCGAAAGGCATTCGCTTTAGCAACAAAAGCCATAAAACGGCTCTCACTGGTTGCGAGAAAGGTACACCATAGACAATAAGTGGCTGCATACTACCTCCTGTTTTTTTAGTTCATTAAGGGAAGATATCATGCCGCATCCCTGGCCTGAAGTCGGCGCGTCTTTGCAAGTTTTATAACTAAACCCTATGCTACCGCGAACTCTCTTTACACTAAACGGTAACCAAAATGACCCAACCTGCCTGCCTTGTTATTGGCGCGGGCGCCGGTATCGGCGGCAACGTTGCTAAAAAGTTCCCACAGGAAGGCTATCACTCGGTTCTATGTCGCCGAAGCGATGAAGCAGGGCTTAACAGGCTCAATATCACCCATCAACACCGGTCGGTTTGGACACATGAGCTGGACCTTCCTACCTTTTCAGATACGGCGTGGTGGAATCATGAAAGTTGATAATCCCTTCGATTTTGACAGCGACCCTTTTCATCAATACCTTGGCTTAACGCTCGAGGAAACGCGCGAAGACTACGCCCGGATTAGACTTAACATCCACGCCGACACACCGACAGGCATCGGCGGTAGCGTCAATGGGGGCGTGCTTTCAACCATGATCGACATGGCTGCTGTACCAGCGGTGTTCACCAACATCAGAGCAGGCAGCGAACCCGCCGGTACTGCCGACCTGCAAATTACTTACCTGCGACAGGCGCACGGTAGCTGGATTGATGCAGAAGCCAAGGTGATCAAGCGTGGCAGACAACTCTGTACGATACACGTGGATATCAACAACGATAAAGGCATTCTATGTGCTACTGGCAGGGTGCTTTATGCGCTAAGAACCGTTGGTTGAGGGAAGCAACCAGCGGCACACTAACGCAGACAGCACCGACTTTGCGCGACATGGCCCGTCGCAACGGGTCCCGCCTTGCCCGAAAAAGAAGCCTATACACCCGGATGCGCGCATTTTAATTCCAGATGACCCAAGCCTGGCAATCGAACATAACGACATCACTCTGGCTAAAAACGCTGGCTAAAAAGATCTCGCTAAAAAAATTTCACTAAAAAAATTTCACTAAAAAAATAATCAAGTACAACCGCCAGGCGCGCGAGATTGATTACCTGAAGCGCTCGTTCCACTTACCATCATGCTCCCTTGTACAAGCTTCCTCTGTATCGAAACTCACCTGCCGTTGCATATCCTTTACCGATATCGCCACAGCATTCAATTTTTCCGCGATAAGGCCGCGTAAGTAGTCACACTGATGGGCCGCTAAAGCGCCAGATAATTCGTCGTTAGTGTCAAATACACAGACAATGGCAAGTGAGCCGGATACGTCTTTATAATTAACGAAATGCGTAATCCATTTGAACCCGACAACGTCCGTAAGCGCAGTATCACAAACCTTATTAAGCGCATTGCACAACAAGTTTTCAATTTTCTTATCTGTTTTTCTCATTCGTATTCGCGTCGGGCATCATGCTGCAGTGGCCCTACTATATCTTCGCATTTCACTTTCCGATACCTAGCAGTAGCGTCGCCAGGTAGGTTTGCAATCGTCAGACCCGTAAAGGCACTGCTGCGCCAGACTCTCTCGAACGCCGCGATAGCGAACGCCAGTTCAATCGGTTTACACGTCCAAGCCATATAAAATCAAAAAAGAGAAAGGAGAAAGCTGCCAGAAAACCGCTCAACCAGACCTCTTTCGTTGCCGGGCAGACCAGAAACCCTGGGGGGCGGGCACCCAAAGGTCATCTCCGTCAAGGCGCCCGGCGCCGAAAGTAACAATAGGGGGCAGCGAAACCTCTGGCTGTTAGTGCTACCCGAACACCCGATAGCCCCGGGTTTCCATACAACGATAAAGTATCTTTTCCTTGCGGTGCTCCGCTTTGCGGAATCCCTTTGCGCCGCCGGCGACCGCGCCAATACCGGCACCCTGCTCGGCATCGTCGCTGTTGCCCAAAATCGCCCCAACGGTCGCTCCAATCGCAACGCCAATAGCGCCCGCCTTCGCTGTTTCTCCCACGGTATCTACCTGATAAGCGTACGACCGGCACTCTGCAAGATCATCCTGATACTGCGCTTCATCGACACCACGACGATCAACGATGGGTTCATTGGCACAGCTCATCAGGAGCAACGGTAAGGAAAGCAACATCACTGTTCGGATCATCTGACTAACTCAATAACTGGATGTCGCTAAGTTAACGCCTGGAAGCTGAACGGGGAGTGAATCCAAGCTGAACAGGGCAGGTTTACGTACGCTCACTTTTGCCGGGCCTTGCTTGCAAAGACGCCATAATCGCCGCGTGCCGCGTGCGATCTATCCGGTACCGGACATACAACGCCAACCCGCCAAGGGTAAACACAGATGTCGCAGGGCCTGCGATGAAACCCAACTGCCAGACAATTTCAGCAGGAACTGAACCCATCACGGCCCCTCGTGGAAATGCAATAAAATCCAGCAGGATTCCTCCAGCCACTAGCCCTATAGAAGCAGATGCCTTGTTCGCAAATGACCTGGCAGCAAATATAACCCCTTCCCTTCGCTCGCCAACATCAAGTTCATGTTCATCTGCAATGTCCCCAAACATCGAGTTCAAAGTGGCAAACACAATAGGCGCGAGCACGGTAGTCATTCCACTGCTGATAATCAGCACCAGCAACAGGCCGGTAGAGCCGGGCTCGGGGAACCAACTAACGTCAAACAATGTCAGCACTATCGGTGTGTTGATGTTCACGATGGTCAGCGTGGCGCATCCAATTAATGTCGGCTTTTTGTCAAAGCGACGGGTTAGTATCGGAATCAAAATCACCGAAAGCACCAACCCGACGAACATTCCTATTGGGATGTACGCCAGTTGCTCGGTGGTCATCCCCCAGAAATGAAATCCCATAAACGGATTAAACACGGCCTCAACGGACAGTATAAAAACGCTCAGCACCATGCCGAAAAAGAGCACAAAAAAAGAATGGTTTTTGAACACCTCTTTCACCTCGCTCAGCATTCGGAATAGGGAAAAACGCTCAACAGAAATGTTTTGAGTGCGACGTAATCTGGGAATCTCGTGACGCGTCCCGACAACACTGACGACAATCGCGAATATCATCGTTACACCGGCGAAGATCGCCCATGACGAATAAGCACCTTGGTTCAGTAAGCCCGGGTTAAACGCTTCAGTGGTTGGGAAAAACACTCGGTAAGATATCGGTATAAATACGACAGCGCCCATAAATCCAAAGAAAGTACTAAGGGCATACATCGTAGATCGCTGGTCATAGTCACGGGCCATTTCCGCTCCCAACGCAAGATGCGGAACGTGATAAAACGTAAGCGAACCGCGCACCAGGATGGCGAATACTGCCAGCCAAATAACATAGCTAGATTCAGACAGACCAACCGGCGGATTGAACAGCAGATAAAATGAAATTGCCAGGGGCACCGCGGCAAAAAGGATGAAGGGATGCCGCCGTCCCCAGCGGCTGTGCAGTTTATCCGACACACTGCCTGCCACGGGATCAGTCACGGCATCAAAAATAAGGGCGATCGCCAGCGCAATAGCGCTACCGGTTGCCGATACCTGAAGCACCTGGTTGTAGTAGAACAACAGGAATACGTTAAAGCCCTGATTCTTGATGGATTCTGCCACCTGGCCAAACCCATAAGCCACCATCGTTGGCATACTAAGCCTGTGCGTCATTAACCACCGGTGTGCAAAGAAACAGGCGAACATCAAATCATGCTCTACCCTCCGCAAGCAACACTTGGTTTACACACCGTGACCAACCCCTTCGCGCAGGGAATTGGTTCCTTACGGGTCAATAACGCCAACGGACTGATGTCGGTAAACCTTACGGCAAACAACACGACCGCCGTCCATGCCCGCTAAACAATCTCTTCGCCTAAACGGAAAGCCCATCAATATTTTCGACAAGCAATTAACAAACTTACGTAAACACAATAATCACTCTGGACATCAGTAATGCCGAAGGGCTAAATGCTTTCTTTTGCATTGGAAAACATCCATGAAAAATCTCTTTTCTATCGCGGGCAAAGTTGCCCTGGTGACTGGCGGATCAAGGGGCATTGGCGAAATGATCGCCGCGGGATTCCTTGCCAATGGGGCAAAGGTTTATATCAGCTCACGCAAGGCGCAGGTGTGTGACGCAACCGCTGCGCGACTGTCAGAAGAATATGACAGAGAATGTATTTCTATCCCGGCCAACCTTTCAAACGTCGAAGGTTGCGCGCATTTGGCAAGTGAACTCGCTTTACACGAGGACAAGTTGGATATACTGGTCAACAACGCCGGCGTGTCCTGGGGCGCTCCGATTGATGAATTTCCGGAAATGGGTTGGGACAAGGTCTTCGACACTAATGTGAAAGGCGTATTTTTCCTTACCCAAAAATTATTACCGCAACTAAGAGCCGCTGCCTCCTCTGAAGACCCCGCCAGGGTAATCAATGTCGGTTCAATCGACGGGATTAAGAACCCGGTCTTTGAAACCTTCTCGTATGGCTCATCGAAGGCGGCCGTGCATCACCTCACACGAAATCTTGCCTTACATCTGACCAAAGAAAACATCATCTGCAACGCTATCGCACCTGGTCCCTTTCCCACCTGGATGCTAAGTACTGGTGTCGGCGGCGGGGGCGATACAGATATCGATTGGGGCGCTGTCGCCAAGGGCAATCCAAGGGGACGCGTCGGGACACCAGAAGACATCGCCGGGCTCGCCATTTTTCTTAGCTCCCGCGCTGGCGCCTACGTCGTTGGCGAAACCATCGCCTGCGATGGTGGCTCTGCATACGCTACATAAAGGATCATCTACAATGCCAAAGATAAATGCCAATAGCCTTTCAATAGAATTTGAGACTTTCGGTGAACCAGACGCTAAACCATTACTACTGGTGATGGGGCTGGGGGGCCAGATGATTGCCTGGGATGAAAACTTCTGCCGACAACTCGCCGACGCTGGTCACTTCGTCATACGCTTTGATAATCGGGATGTTGGCCTGACCACTTACTTTGATGACCACGGGGTTCCTGACTTCAAAGAACTCGCGGTAGAATTAATGACCAACGGATCAGTTAAGGTTCCTTACACCCTGGATGACATGGCGATGGACGGAATTTCTTTGCTCGATGAATTAGGTATTGAACAAGCTCATATTTGTGGCGCGTCCCTAGGCGGTATGATCGTGCAGGCGATGGCAATCAATCATGGTGACCGTATATTGAGCATGACTTCCATTATGTCAACTACCGGTAACCCTGCCCTGCCACCAGCGCATCCCAAGGCTATCGAAGCACTGACGTCTAAGCGTGTAGACGACCCCACACATGCGATGGATCGCGCTGTAGAAGTATCAAAAATAATCGGCAGCACGGGCTTCGAGCGAGACGAAGAACGTATCCGCAACAAAGCCCTGGAATCCTACAACCGGGCCTACAATCCGGATGGTGTAGCCCGTCAAATGGCTGCTGTGATGGCTCACGGCGACAGGAGGCCCGGCCTTAATCAATTGAAACTGCCTTGCCTGGTTATTCACGGAGACATCGACCCATTAGTACCTGTCACCGGAGCACATGACACCCATCAGAATATCCCAGGCGCACAGCTCATGATCATAGAAGGTATGGGGCATGACATGCCCAAAGGCGCTTGGAGTCAGGTCGTTAAGGGCATCGCCACGCTAACTCATCAGGCCAAAACTGCGGCGCCTAACGGTGATTGAAGTCGTGCTGACAGTTTAAGGTCACCTTTAGCCACCCTGACGTTGATGTCGATAGCACTGCAAAACCGCTGGAATTCATCTGCACCAGGACACTCAACGGAGAACCATTGCAACTCACACCCCCCCGGAGCAAGCTGCGCCGGGTGTTCACTATCCTGCCAGTTAATAAAAAAAGGCATCGCGAGCCCATGCGGCTGATGCGTAACAAACAGAATCTGCCACGCCAGTTGAACCCCATCTGGCCTGGTGCGTGACATTTCAATCATGTGATGCCCATAACCAAACCGCTCCAGTACCAAAACCACTGGCGTAAAGTCTTTCGTCGCCACAGCCCAAGTCCTGATATAGCCACACGGCAGGGATAACAGTTCCGCAGCCATAGCCCCTGTAACACCAGCCCCTGTAACACCAGCCCCTGTAACACCATTCCCTGTAACATTCTGTACGGGATCAGGGGCAATAATTTCCAGATACTGCTCATTGCCGAATGACAACAAAGCATTTCTGGTTCCCGCTCCGGCATGACTTCCACCAAATTCGGCAGACACGCCGGTCAGGTTCTTTATTTGCTCAATCCCCGCATCAAGATCACTCACTGCAAACATGATGTGATCCAGTTTCATTGGCTATTCCGACACTGGATCAAGGGGCTGGTGATCCAAGATCCATTCGTAGATCACCCGATAGACGTCAACCGGGGCATCACTTGCAAACAGGACATCCAAATGCCCGTAATTTTCAAGCACTTTGATCGTTACGTCATCTGAACCCGACCGCGCAGCGGAATATATCCCGGACAACAGCGACTCTGCGCCAAAGCCACCCGAACCGAAATACAACACAGGAAGAGCCATCTCCCCAAAATGATCATCAATGTGCGTATTCGGGTCATTCTGCTGTCGAGCAATAGACCGGCCTTCAATATCCTGGATCCTTGGGTAGAACCAATCGTAACCAAGCATTTCACTTGCCAGAATATCAATTGGGGTAATATTGGATCGAGTATTGGCCAGTACAGCCGGGCCCCAGGCCAGGTACAGGGTTTCTGCCAACTGATCACCGGATGTCTGGTAACGGTCATTCATCGCCGAACTGGCGGGGTCAGATACAACCCGCCGCATCATTTCAGTACGGGCGTCATGCCCGCGACTAGACAGCACCGATGCGTAGTTAGCTTCTTCGTCAAAAAGCTGTAAGGCAGCGCCGATGTCATAGGATTCGTCAGGCGGCTTTTTAAAACTGCCATCCAGAGCAACCAGGCCCGCGGCCTTCACCTGGCCTGCTAACCCATATGCGAACGACGCCCCCCGACTAAAGCCCGCGATATACATGGGCACCAGGGGCTGGTCCTGCTGGATCTTGCTTACTGCTACTACTGCATCTTCTACGAACAGGTCCATTGACCAGTCCCGCATCAGCGAAAGGTCACCCCTAAAGTCATGGGGAATAAAGCGGGTCCTGTAATCCATCGCATAAACCTCGATCCCCCTTAAGGCCAGATACAGCCAGAGATTATGGTTACTGTCGGCTGTTTTAAGAACACCGTTCATGTTCGTGCCAGGAAGGTACAACAACGTCGCTGTTGTTACTGCGCCGGTAGCGTGATAACGATGCAGCCCGATCCTTTGACCACTGGCATCCACTTGCTGCCATTCAGTCTCGGTCACCTGTCCCTGCGGTGTTGAAACGACGACCGATCGCACATTCTCGAAACCAGTAGTCTCGAAACCAGTAGTCTCGAAACCAGTAGTCTCCGCTATTGCCAGAACCGGCATTAAAAAAAGAAAAGAAATCAAATATCTCATGACAGCAGATGCTATCAGTAAGATTCAATTGAGTGTATTAATACACGCGGTGAAAGCGAATTAGATGATCGCTCCGCTCTAGCTGCTTTGCGCATGCCAGACGCCCAGCCTAACCCCTGCAAACGATACTTCAAGGTGACCGCTATGGTAACGCAGCGGCATCTCGACAATAGACGACGTGGCAGAAATACGAGGCCGCCTTCTGACAATGCTGGGTCGTGCCATTCCGGATGGTGCCATACTGGATGGTGCCATACTGGATAGTGCAATACTGGATGGTGCCACACTGGATGGTGCCACACTGGATGGTGCCACACTGGATGGTGCT